>JAAGKN010000807.1_pt1 | contig 58485 bp, 36 predicted proteins | sample 6206371 | NCBI WGS metagenome assembly JAAGKN01 (sample SAMN11533720, study PRJNA540317) | gut metagenome | isolation source: fecal pellets from male and female animal of same cohort | host: Peromyscus leucopus | place: USA:CA | collected 2017 | reverse complement strand
TCTTCGCGTGCATTTGCCACGGCCTCTTTCACCTTCTTGTTGTGCTTCTTTATGTCGTTGAAGAACTGCTTGGCGCCGAACATGTTGCCGTGGTCGGTCATGGCAAGGGCGGGCATGCCGTCGGCTACGGCCTTTTTGATAAGGCCGCCGACAGTCGATAAGCCGTCGAGCAACGAATATGAGGTGTGGACGTGGAGATGTACGAATTGCGACATAATGACGTGATTGTGAGAGAGTGATGCTTTTCGCCGCTTCTGGCAGGCGAAATGCAGCCCAAAGTTACGAAAATTTTTGCAATCCTATAGCCCTTGCCGATAATATTAAAAAATATTGACTTATTGCTGTAGTCAAATAAAAAGGCCGTGTCACCACGGCCTTCGGAGATTGGAGATATGAGGGTTTTTATTACTTAAATTTCGAAATTCGTCCTGCGAGGATGCATGCATTGGTAGAAGTCTCGTTTATCATGAAGATAAACGGGCGGTCAAGGCGAAAACACCATTTGTCAGGGTTCGGGATGTCAATGGTTCCATAGATTCCTCCAGTTACCGCAGCCACTTCAGCACCTTCTTCATCAAGATTTATATATGATTCATGAAATACCTCTAATAATGTTCTGGTGGGATTTGTGGAAGACGGATACTCTATACAATCAATCCCTAACGCTTCAAATATTTCTTCAAAACGCATGTACTTTTTCGTTATCTCAAATTTGGGTATAAAGATGTCACATTTATTTTTGGAGAATTCTATTGAGGCAATTTCTTCATAAGATAGTTCGGAAATAAATTCGTTAATATCACAGTTGTCGTTTGGAAGGATAAAAGTACAGGTAAACGCTCCGTTGCCGAAGTCTCGCCTACAAGCAGTGAAGTTGCTCCCTTTTGCAAGGTATTCTTCAACGTTTGTTCGATTCATCATGTCGACTATGTATTTTTTCCCTCCGGCATTGAAAGCATCTCTTTTTGTATCTGCTTTGTTGAATTTATCTTTCCATTTCCCGTTGAAGTATAGTGTGTTGAGGGCAAGTTTATCAAAAGACTGGCCATCATAGGCGTTAGTGATTTTATTGTTCGTTTTACTCTTTATCCAATTGTTTATTCTGATTTTAGTTTCAGGGTTCAATGGGTCGCAAGAGAAAAATTCTGCATTGAAATATTTTGAGAATATTTCTTTTGTACTTTGCTCAAATGTTATAAAATGATTATACCATATAGAGTTAGCAAGGTTTAGTGTCGTCGTCTTGTCCAGATTGTCGAGATTTGCAAGTATTTTGGCATTGAAATTGTTCAAAGCTTCCAAATCCGATGTCCCGAGAACATTGAATATTTGCTTTTGAATTCTTTCTGATGAGAAATTGGCGTGCATAGACAAGAAAACACTTGCACTAAGAGGGGAAACTATTAGGTTGTCCTCTGAATTGGCTTTATTTTCCCGTGAAACGAGTGTTTTGAAAAGTTCGATGTTGAAATCTCCCATTCCGTCGCATATCACTGATTCGGCAGGAGTCAGTTCAACACCTTCGTATGTGTTATCAACCGGGCCCGGTTCATCGCTTGAGCATGCCGTCATAAAGGCCATGCCCAAAGCAACTGCTATTGTTAAATACCATTGTTTCATAGGTTTGTTTTTTCTCATAATTAGGATTGGTTTTAGGTTAGAGGACTTGGATTTGATTGATGTTGTTGAAAGTTAGTGGTTTAGGTTTGTGAAATGGTTTTTGGCTTTATAAATCCGGATTAGTCGCCGCTAATTTAAAAAAAACTTTTTGAATACACAAGCTATTTGACATTACTTTTTTTATAAAATCAGCTTCCGCATGATATTATTTGAGTAAATGGTAATCAATGTATGATAAAGAATTTTTCGGCAGCGCGAACAAGAGAGACTGCACAGACGTTTAAAAGTAAAATTAATAGAAACTGCTACTATGAAAGAAATTGCATTACTGGGAACCACCAACCATGTATTCGGTGACGTTTTAGGCGCACTGCTCGCCAAAGGATTGACGGTCAATGCACTTGTTGACTATCCCGAAAAGGTGATGCTCGACGATGTACGTCTTACCGTTCAGCATCTGCCCGTCGAAGAGAGTGAACGCGTGCAGGAGATGCTCGAAGGTTATCACGACGTTGTACTTACTTATAACGATGATTTGCAGGACGCATATACAAACGAACTGACCCATAAGTATTTCACCGATACTGTAAATGCCGCACGCCGTGCGGGCGTTGCACGCGTGATTGTGGTGGGCTCGCCCGAGAGTGAGGCTTTCTTCGCCGGTCATCTGCGTCGCTTCGACGACATTGACTGGGTATTCATATCCACCGAAGGCGACTATGCAGGCCGCACTGCCGGTGAGTTGGTCGCACCGAAATTCCACAAGGAAGTTTTTAGCGAATAATAATCATATTATATAACGCGTTATCATTCTCCAACTCTCCTCAATGAGTCGCTCCCCGTACGCTCCGGCGCTCGGGGAGCGATTCGTATATAGCTTTTAGTTGGGAGATTTCTTCGTCAGCAACCGGCGGGTGAGGTACGCCCGCATGGGTGTGTCGTAGTAGCGTAGCACGAGCCATGCGAAGACAATGAGGCCGAAGAATATTGCTACGCATGTAGGCCATACACGTTCGAATGTAAGGCTGTTGCTCCACACCCAGCTGTAGAACAGATACATTACCGGATAGTGTATTATATAAATCGGATACGACAATCGGCCCACAAAGTTGCAAGTGGCAGTGGAGAAGCTGTCGGTGGTGTTGCCGCATGCTCCGAGATAGACTATGGCCGGGAAAAGCAGTAATGTGCATATGAGGTCGTAAATGGCGTTGTATATATTCGGTTCGCTTCCTATGTATGGGCACGACATGGCAGCTGCAAGTAGCGCCGCACAGAGCCAGAATGCGCCTCGGATTTTGACGGGCTTGAATGTTCGTGAAATCATGAGCCCGGCTGAGAATGAAAACGAAAGGCGCATAAAGCCGCCAAGCATGCCGAGTTCTGCTGCCGACCAACCGAAACACATATTGTAAGCGCCCGATGCGTTGATTAATGTAAGTGTTGCCAATCCTGCGGCGGAGAGGAGTACTACACTTTTGAGGGCACTCTTCGACAGTCTGTGCAGCCATATGGCGTAGAGAATACTACCTATGTATTCAAAGAACAGCGACCAGCTCGGGCCGTTGAGCGGAAACATTTCGTTGTTTCCGCGTACGTCGCTTGCCGTGCCCGGAAAGGTGGGAATGAGAAACAGACCCAAAAAGAGGGCGAGGATTACGTTGCCGAGCGCCACGGGCGAGCCATCCCATTTCATGCTTCCCTGAATAAGATAAGCGATTGCTCCGACAGCAACGCTCAGCACAACCATTGGGTGCAGGCGTATAAGGCGCCGAAGCATGAAGCTACGGGTGGTCATTCCGCCGTTTTTCCAGCGGCTGTCGTATGCATAACCGAGCACGAAGCCCGAGAGGACGAAGAAAAAGTCGACGGCGAGATAGCCGTGGTTGAGCATCTGGTCGACTGCAGAAGTGGCAAATCCTTCGCCGAAATGAAACCATATGACAAGAAATGCCGCAACGCCACGCAGGCCGTCAAGAAGTTCGTAACGCGGTTTTCCTGCGGTAGCTGTGGCAGGGATTGTTTGATTCGATGTCACGGTGATGATGATTAGGTTTTCTATATGCAAAATTACACAGAATATATGAAAATTGCCCGGAAAACCGCCATGATTTCCCGGGCTGTGCAATAATTCGTATATGTTGTTTATTGAACGACTGCCACTACTTCTGCGCGTCGGTCGGCGGCGTCACTGCCGAAGGCATGCGTCGGACCCATTGCATGGGTTGTGATTTTTGCGGCAGGCATTCCGTGTGCGATGAGATAGTCGGCTATGGCGTGTGCACGGCGTTCGCTAAGGCGTTTGTTGTAAGCTACACGTCCGTGTTCGTCGGTGTATGCCTTTACATCGAGAGTCGCGCCTGCTTTGGCCGCTCTGTTGGCGATATCGGTCAGTTCTTTTGTCTCAGGGATTTCCGATGAGTCGTACTTGAACAGATATACGACCACCGGTATTGCCGATGCTGAGGCTATTGCTCCGTCGTTATCACTGGCAATTGCTGTCTCAGGAGCGTATACTTCAGTGACTGCAACGTATTCGCTTTCGTCGAATGGAGCCGGAATATCTGTGTCGGTGTAGAAAATGTCGTAGTAGGTAGGTCTGTCGAAAATGTTGTATGGAACACCGGTTGCCGCAAGAGGTCCTTGCGGATTCTGTGGAGCGGAAGGAACACCGTCGCCAAACCATATGTAGCAGCCTACACCAAAGGCAAGGCCCAGAAGCACTGCTGCCCCGTATTTTATGAATTTGGGTGTCTCGTCGACGTCGGCTGATACTGCAGGTACGATTTCGTCGGTTTCTTCTTTATATGCTTCGAGACGTGCCTGCTCGGGGTGTGCGGCAAGCCGGTCGGGTTCTTTATGCGCTTTGAGGCTCTTTGAGACTTCATTCGCAGGTTTTTGGTCGTTCGTTGCCATGATAATTGAATTTAGTAGTTGTAACGTAAATGTTTTCTTTATAAACATTCACAGACATGGCCGGGTTTCACAATGAGTGTTAATCAATATTGTTAAAAATGCTGATTGACAGACTTTAGCTACTGGCAATATGACAAAATGAAAGAAGAGCGGGCGTGCCACAAAGCACGCCCGCTCTAATCGGGAGATGATTTATGTATTTATCAGCCTTCGGGCTGAACGTATTTCACGGTTGCGTTCGGAGCGCTGATGCTCGGGGGTATGGCGTCTTTCGATGTGCCGCGGCTGCGGTTGGGCTTTTTGCTCATCACGAAGCGGAGTTCTGCGCCATTGGCGATTTCGTCGTAAGTGAGGTAGTTGCGGTCGCAGCGTTTGCCGTTCACATAGAGTTTGTCAACGTAAACGTTTTCGGGGCTCCAGTTTTCGGCTACCATCTTGAGGTCGCGTCCATTGCTCATGTGCATTGTCACTGCAGGCACAGCGGGCGAGCCGATATTGTAAATATTGCTCGACGGAGCAGTGGGGTAGAAGCCCATGCAGTTGAACAGATACCATGCCGACATCTGACCGCAGTCGTCGTTGCCGCTGAGTGCGTCGGGAGTGTTGCCGTAGAAGCGGTCTACAATCTCGCGTACACGCTGCTGGCACTGCCATGGACGGCCGATGTAGTTGTAGAGATAAGCTACCTGGTGGCAAGGTTCGTTGCCGTGCCAGTATGCGCCGATACGGCCCTGTATGTCGTGTGCACCGGGAATATCCTCGGGGAGCTCATGCATGAAGAGTGAGTCGAGACGCTGAATATAGCGTTTGCGGCCAACTTCGTTGATGTGTCCCTGCACGTCCTGAGGTACATACCATGTATACTGTACGGTGAAGCCTTCGGTGATATCGCCCCAGCCGTTTACAGAGCCGGGTCCCTCGTATGCGATAGGCGAGAAGGGTGTGCGCCACTGGCCTTTGCTGTCGCGGCCGCGCATGTAGCCTGTGCCTTTGTCGATAAGTGTCTGATATCCGAGCGAACGGTTGAGGAAGCGCTTGTATTCGTCTTCTTTACCGAGTTTCTTCGCAGCCATGGCTATGCAGTAGTCGTCGAAGGCATATTCGAGTGTTTTCGACACTGATTCTTTCTCTTTGTCGAAGGGAACGTAGCCTTTGGCGATATAGTCGGGCACGCAGTCGTAGTTGGGATTGCAAGCAGTTTCTACCATTGCTTTGAAAGCGTGCTCGCGGTCGAAACCGGGAACGTCTTTCACAATCATGTCGGCGAGGACAGATACGGCATGGTAGCCAATCATACACCAGTTCTCACCGCCGTAGAACGACCATATGGGCAGCATGTGCTCTACGCTCTGGTCGTAGTGTGCGAGCATCGAGTTGGCGATATCGGCCTGCACGTCGCGCTGTACGAGGTTGAACAGTGGGTGGAGGGCACGATATGTATCCCAAAGCGAGAGTGTGGTGAGGTTTGTGAAGCCGTCGGCTTTGTGGATGCTCTTGTCAAGGCCACGGTAGCTGCCGTCGATATCCTGGAATACGAAGGGATGCAGGAATGCGTGATATACCGATGTGTAAAAAGTTTCTTTCTGCTTCTTGTCGCCTTCCATTTCGAATTTTGCAAGTTGACGGTTCCATGCGTCGCGACCTTCGGCGCGCACCTGGTCGAAGCTCTTGTTTTCGATTTCTTTGAGGTTGGCGAGAGCACCGGCGGCGCTTACGCCCGACACTGCAGTCTTCACGGTAATCTGCTCGCCTGCCTTGGCATCGAATTCGAGAGCGAGTTTTACGTTCTTGCCATAGGTCTCACGGTCGCTGCGGAAACGCGATGTGTTGTAAATCACCGGCTTGTTGTCCATGTAAATCACAGCGTCGGTAATAGGACGTGAGAATGTGGCGGCAAAGTATACATGACGTTCGGGCACCCAGCCGCGAACGAGCTTGTAGCCGGTGATTGTGCTGTCGTTGACGATGCGGATATTCGCCCACTCGCATGTGCTGCGGAGGGTGTGATTGAGGTCAACGAGAAGCCACGATTTTCCGGGGGTGTCGTATGTGAAGCGGAGCATGCCTGAGCGATTGGCGGCGGTAGCCTCGCAATTCACGTTGGGGTCGGTGAAGCGCAGACGGTAGTAGTTAGCTGTTGCTTCCTCGTCGTCGTGACTGTAGCGCGAGCGATAACCTTCGTCGGGCTTTTCGTGGGTGGAGGGGTTGAGCTTGAGCTCACCGTGTCCGGGCACGAAGAGGAAGTCGCCGAGGTCGGGAATGCCGGTGCCGCTGAGGTGTGTGAGGCTGAAACCGAGCATAGTGGGATGGTCGTATTTGTAGCCTGCAGCGGTGTCGTAGTCATCTGTGTCTGTGTCGGGGCTAATCTGAATGCCACCGAAGGGCACTTGTGCGCCGGGATATACGTTGCCGAAGCCGAGTGTGCCTATAAGCGGATTGACATACTGTGTCAAGTCAGCTTCAACGGCCGAGGCGCTGAGCGCCACGGCCGTGAATGTAGAGAGAATAAAGAATTTGCTCGTCATATGAGTATTTTATTCGACGGGTTTTGCCTTTGCACGGTCTTGCTCGTCGCCGATAGCTTCCATATATTCAGCCCAAAGATTCTTTACAGAATTCTTTTCGTCGCGGCCGAGAATGTGATACATAGCTTCGTCCCAGGACCAGGGATTTACTTCGATAGCAGAACGGTTGAATTTGCGGATGAAGTTTTTGTCTTTGTTTAGGCTGAGCCAGTAGAGGAAGTAGCCGGTAATACGGTAACCGCTCATCCAGTTGCCGCCACGGGGACGGTCTTTAGATGCGAAATCCTGGTTGAAGCAACCGCAGGCTACACGAACTGCATCGGCTGTGCCTTCGATGAATGCCCAGCAGGGGCTCTTGCCGTCGTATACGCCGGCTCCCTTGGGTGAGTGCTGGAATGCGTGTGTGAGTTCGTGATAAATCACGCCGCGGGTTTCGTAGTCGAGTTTGAGTGTGTCGTTGTTTACGAAGCTCTTTTCTACCCAGTCGGTGCTGTAATCGATGCGCACGCGCTTGCCGCCGCCGCTCTTGTAGGAGATGCCGTCGAATTTACGTACTACATAGTCGATGTCGGTGATGTTGGGAATGCTGTCCTTGGGAGAGAAGTAGAGGGTCTGAAGCACGCGACGAGCGTTATCGGTGATGTATGTATCGGGGTCCTTGACGATGTTGCTGTAGATTTTAGCGCCGTCGGTCTCGGGAGACTGTATGGAGAAGTTGATTTTACCGGGGTTGTATTTGCGCCATTTTTTCTCAATTTTGATAGGCTCGTGATATTTGGCCGGACGTGAGGTCGGATTAGCGGCGCTCAGAGCGGGAGCCGAGATGAGAATGGATGCTGCAATGGCGATAATGCTGGTTTTCATATTGATTTTTGATTTTTAGATTTCAGATTCGTCGCTGAGAGAGTAGGGCTTGGTTTCGGGAGCTATGCAGCGCTTGCGGTTGGGTTTCGATGACATTTCGAATTCGAGAGTGCCGCCTGCCATGAGGTCGCTGTGGGTGAGGTAAGCTTTGTCGTAGGGCTTGCCGTTGAGTTTAACCGACTTCACGTAGCGGTTCTTGTCGCTTACGCCGGGAGCTTTTACTTCGAGTTTCTTGCCTTCGGGGAGCTGTACGCATGCATAGGGCATGTAGGGAGCGCCAAGTACATACTGGTCGGTGCCGGGGCATACAGGATAGAAGCCGAGGGCGGAGAAGATATACCATGCCGACATCTGACCGCAGTCGTCGTTGCCGCAGAGGCCGTCAATGTTGTTGCGATACATGCGGTTGAGCACTTCACGTACCCAGTACTGGGTTTTCCAGGGCTGCGACGACCAGGCGTACATGTAGGGAATGTTCTGACAGGGTTCGTTGCCGTGGTTGTATGTGCCGATAAGACCTTCTGCAGTCACGTCTTCGGTCTCGGCATATGCTTCGGGGTCGAGGTCGGTTGTGAAAAGACGGTCGATGTTCTTGATGAACTTTTTGTCGCCGCCCATCTGGCCGATGAGACCTTTCACATCGTGGGGTACGAAGAACGCATAGTTCATGGCGTTGCCTTCAAGATAGCCTTCGCCCGAGCAGTGGGTAATGCTGTAGGGTTCTTTCCAGCTGCCGTCGGTGTAGCGGGGACGCGAGAATGCTATTGCAGGGTCGAATACGTTCTGATAGCTCAGAGCGCGTTTGCGGTATTCTTTGGCTTTAGCTTCGTTGCCCATACGTTTTGCCTGCTGGTAGAGACACCAGTCATCGTATGCGTATTCGAGTGTCACCGATACTGCGCTGCCGTTGCGGTCGAAGGGTACATAGCCGAGTTTGAGATAATCTTTCATCGATTCGTAGCGATGATAGTTGGCTGTCTCGTCCATGGCCTTGAAAGCAGCGTTGGCATCGATGTTTGCGCCTTTGGTGAGGGCATCGCCTACTACCGATACGCCGTGGTAGCCAATCATACACCAGTTTTCGTTAGCCATGTGCGACCATACGGGAAGCATCTTGTGAACGCTCTGCTCCTGGTGTACCATAAGCGATTTCACCATGTCGGCGCTGCGGTCGGGGAAGAGGAAGTTCATTAACGGGTGCTGTGCACGGAATGTATCCCAGATTGAGAATACAGTGTAGTTGGTGAAATCCTTGGCCTGATGTATGTTGTGGTCAAGACCGCGGTATTGTCCGTCTACGTCCATGTAGACCGACGGATTAATCATAGTGTGATAGAGCGATGTGTAGAACATGGCGAGCTGGTCGTCGGTGCCCTGCGCGTCGATAATCGAGAGGTTGCGTTCCCAGTCAGCGGCAGTTGCTTCTGCAATCTGGTCGAACGAGCGGCCTGATGCTTCTGCACGAAGGTTTTTAAGGGCGCCTTCGCTGCTTACACCCGAAAGTGCCACGCGCACTTCAACCTGACGGCTCTTGGGAACGTTCACGTCGAAGTAAGCCACGATTTTGCGGCCTGCGATTTCGGGGAAGTTATGTTCAAGGTCAAATTTGCGCCAGAAACCGTTGTATTTCGGTTTCTCCATGTCTTTGTAGCCGTAGTTCACCATCGGCTCGGAGAACTCGATGGCGAAGTAGGTGTAATTGGTGCGGGCCCAGCCGTTGGTGATGCGGTAGCCGGTGACGAGAGTGGGGCTTTCGACGCGGATGTATGTCCACAGGCTTTTGCCGTCGTAATTGTAGATGCCATGGTCCATATCAAGGATGATATGGCTCAGGTCGGTGCCGGGTTGATAAGTGTAGCGGTGAACGCCGGTGCGCTGTGTGGCAGTGAATTCTGCATCGATGCCGTAATCGTCGAGATGAACGGCATAGTAGCCCGGACGAGTCACTTCTGTGTCGTGGCTGAAAGCCGAGCGATATCCTTCGAGGTGCTTGTCGGCGGTCGAAGGTGTGAGCTGGAGTTTGCCCGTGGTGGGCATAATCAGCACGTCGCCGAGGTCAGAGTGACCTGTGCCGCTGAGGTGAGTGTGGCTGAAGCCTATAATGGTGCTGTCAGCGTGCTGGTAACCTGCGCAATATGCGTAGGTGCCGGGCTGATAGCGACCGTTGATGTTATGGGGAATATTCTCTGTGTCGGGACTGAGTTGCACTGCTCCGAACGGCGCGCATGCGCCGGGGAAAGTGTGTCCCATGCCATTAGTGCCTATAATGGGGTTTACGTAGGCAATATGGCCGCCGGCGGAGGCCGCAAAGCTCAAGGCTATTGCGGCTCCGGTTGTAAGTATGGCTTTGATTATCATACTGTTTTGCATGTGTTTCGGCGGTTAGCAAACCGGAAAACAAACTTAATTCTCGTTGGTAAGGGAGTAAGGTGCGTCTTCAGGACGGGTACCACGGTTTTTGTTGGGGGTATCCGACATGTTGTAGTTGATTTTAGCACCTTTTGTGAGGGTTGCGTAGTCGAGGTAGTTACGGTTGTAATTCTTACCGTTGACACGCATAGCTTTTACATAGCAGTTGTCGGTAGAAGGCTTGTCGGCGGTGATTTCCACTTTCTTGCCGTTCTGCAGGTTTACTGTAGCTTTTTTGAAGATAGGAGCTCCGAGCACGTACTGGTCTGAAGCGGGGCATACGGGATAAAATCCGAGAGCAGAGAATACATACCAAGCCGAGGTTTGGCCATTATCCTCGTCGCCGCAATAGCCGTCGGGAGTGGGGTGGTAGAGCTTGTCAATTGTCTGACGTGTCCAGTACTGGCTCTTCCAGGGCTCTCCGGCGTAGTTGTAGAGGTAAATCATGTGCTGAATGGGCTGGTTGCCGTGAGCGTAGTTACCCATGTCGGCAATCTGCATTTCGCGGATTTCGTGGATAGTGCCGCCGTAGTAGCTGTCGTCGAATACGGGGGGGAGTTCGAATACCTTGTCAAGCTGGGCAGTGAAATTCTTATTGCCGCCCATGAGATTGATAAGGCCCTGTACGTCGTGGAATACTGACCATGAATAGTGCCATGAGTTGCCTTCGGTGAAAGCGTCGCCCCATTTGAGGGGGTTGAAGTCGGGAGCGAATTTGCCGTCTTTGTTTTTGCCGCGCATCAGACCGTGTTCGGGGTCGAAGAGGTTGGCGTAGTTGCCGGCGCGTTTTTTGTAAAGGGCGATTTCATCGGCGGGACGGCCGAGTTTCTTGGCTACCTGATAGATACACCAGTCGTCATATGCATATTCGAGTGTGCGGGCTGCGTTCTCGTTGATTTTTACGTCGTAAGGAACGTAACCGAGAGTATTATAGTATTCGTGACCCATACGGCCTGACGAAGCTACGCGGGGATGTACGTTGTGTGCTCCGTGTACCATACCGGCGAAGTATTCTTCTTCGTTGCCGGGTGTGCCGATGCCTTTGAGGAGTGCGTCGGCGACTACCGATGCGGAGCTGTTACCTACCATACAGCCGCGGTGACCGGGGCTTGACCATTCGGGGAAGAAACCGCTCTCGCGGTAGAAGCTCAGCCAGCCGTCCTGAATTTTTGCAGCTTCGTCGGGCCAGAGGAGGTTTACGAGGGGGAAGAGTGCACGGAAAGTATCCCAGAAACCGGTGCCGGTGTAGAAGTAACCGTCTTCGATTTTGCCGTTGTCGGGGCTGTAATGTACTGTGCGACCGTCTTTTGTTACCTCATGTAATTTGTGGGGGAAGAGTACTGTGCGATAGAGACATGAGTAGAATGTGCGAAGGTCGTCTACGTTGTCGTCTTCGATATTTACAGCGCCGAGAACTTCATTCCAGCGGGCTTTGGCTTCGTCGCGTGTCTGTGCGAACGATTTGCCGTCAAGTTCTTTGAGGTTTTGATAAGCTTGTTCGAGGCTGATGAAGGAAGTTGCCACTTTGGCGCCTACTTTCTCTTTTCGGCTTGTCTTGAAGCCGATTGCTGCACCGGTGTGGTTGCCGCGGAGTTCGGTTTTGCCGGGCTGGAGTTCGTTTTCTTCCCATACCCAGTTGCTGTCGAAGGGCTTGTCGAATTTGATTACGAAATAGTTGCGGAAGTTTTTGGTGACACCGCCGCTGTTGCGGGTCGAGTAGCCGACAACGGTATTTTCTTCGGGAATTACTTTAATCCACGAGCCGCGGTCGTAGCCGTCTACAATCACGTAGCTGTCATCGCCTTCGGGGAAGGTGAACTGGAAGTATGCGCAGCGGTCAGTGGGTGTGAATTCTGTTGTTACATCGTAGTCAGCGAGATATACGCTGTAGTAATAAGGACGCGCGTCTTCGGCTTTGTGCGAGAACCATGAAGCACGACGGTCTTCGTCGAGACGGATGCCGCCGGTTACGGGCATGAGTGCGAACTGGCCGAAGTCGTTAATCCAGGGGCTGGGGCGGTGTGTCTGCTTGAATCCGCGGATTTTGTCGGAGTTGTAGACATATGACCAGCCGTCGCCCATTTTGCCCGTCTGGGGAATCCATTGATTCATACCCCAGGGCAGAGCTACCGACGGAACGGTGTTGCCATTAGATAATGATATTTTGGAGTCTGTACCCATGAGGGTATTCACGTAGTCGACGGGCGATGTTACCGCCGAGGCACTTGCAGCCATCATCAGGCCGGCGCATGCCGTAAGAATTGATTTTGCCTTGTCTTTCATGCTGTGAATGAATGGTAGGTTGTCGGTTTTCGAATGCGAATTTAGTTGCTATTTATTATTACTTGGTTTCGTTTGCTGATAATAGATTAATGAATAATGACAATGTCGCGGAAATTGGGGTCTTGTCATTATTCATGAATGATTAGTCTTAGAAAATGACAAATGACCTATACCCGGCCTTTGTTGCGTCGTGGAGCGTTTAATGCTTGGAGTTGCGGTATTCTTTGGGTGTCATTCCATAAATTTTCTTGAAGTCGGCGTAAAACACGGTTTTGTTGTTCATGCCTATGCGGTAAATGATTTCCTGAATGGTGACGTCGGTGGTCAGAATCAGGTTGGCGCCATAGGCATAGCGGCATTTCTTCACGAATTCACTCGGAGTGTAGGGAGTGTATTTTTTGAAACGTCGGTAGAGTGTGCGTATGTCGACGCCTGTCGCCTGGGCGAGACCGGCAGGAGAGAGTTTGCTCTCGTCTTCGAGGTTGTCGCTGATATATTTGCGTATGTTGTCGAAGAAGAGTTTGCCCTCGTTCGATATTTCCATGCCTCCTTCGAGGGTGACGGCGCTCTCCGACGAGCGGTAATAATCTTTGTCGGCGTCTTTGCGCTGCAGCAGTCGTGCTGTGAGAGTCTGCAGGAAGTCGGCGTTGAAAGGTTTGGTTACGTATGCGTCAGCACCGGCGTTGTAGCCTTCTATTTTGTCTTCTTCTGAAATCTTGGCGGACAGAACAATTACCGGCAGGTTGCGGGTGAATTTGTTCTGACGGATGTATTTGATGAAATCAAGACCGTTTTCGTCGGGCATCATGATGTCGGTGATAATCAGTGCCGGTATTTGACTCTCGATTGAGTCGCGGGCTTCGGCGCAGCTGTTGACACATGTTACATTATAGTCTTTGGAGAGTATATTCGACACAAGCCAAAGAATGTCGGGATTGTCGTCGATTACGAGTATTTCAGGTTTGTCAGTGAGCTGATGAGGCGTTTCTGTCGTGAGTAAAGGTAATGCTTCTGATTCTTCATCTTCTTCAACACCCTGACGAATGTTCATCGGCGGAAGTGTTACGGTGAAGCATGCGTATTCGCCTTCTATGCTGTCCACTTTTATGTCGCCGCCCAATTTTACAGCCATTTCGTGGCAGATAAACATGCCGAGACCGTGTCGCGATGACATCGCACGGTAGCCGTTGGTATCTACATTATTAAATACGGCAAATTTGTTGAAGAGCAGTTTGCGGTTTTCTTCGGAGATTCCCTGTCCGGTGTTGTAAACAATAAGCTGTAGTTCGCCTTCCGCACTCAGTTTTGCCGATACGCGTATTTCTCCGCCTGTCGGGGTGTATTTAAACGCGTTCGATATAAGATTGGTTACAATCTTGCTCAGACATGATACGTCAGTATTCCACCGCAGGTCGGGCTGCTCGACTTCAATTACGAAGTTGATTTTGTTCTGTCGGGCTATTTCTTCATAGCTGTATACCCAGCGCTTGAACATATTCTCAACTGCAATCGGCTGAATTTTAAGCTGAATGAGGCTATCTTCTTCCATATATCTGACGTCAAGAATTTCCTGCACGAGGTCATTGAGATGTTTTGAATTTTTGTAGAGCGAGTCGACGTAGGGCTTCAATTTTGAATTCTCAGGCGATTCAACGTGTTTTTTCAGGGTGTCGCACATTCCCATTATCATCGTCAGCGGTGAACAGAATTCATGGGTAATATTGGTGAAGAATTCTTTTCGGTCGGCGAAGAGACGCTCCTGTTCTTTTTCGTATAGCTGACGTTCGAGCTCGTGCTGTTTGCTGTAGTAGATGCTTCGCGAACGATAGAATATCAGTGTGATAATCAACAGGAAAACAAATATATATAGGCAGTAGCTTGGCCATGTGGCGTACCATGCCGGAGTGACTTTGAGCGGCAATACAAATGCCTTTGTGTTTGTCTTTTCGCCGTCGGTCTCGCAGCGCACGTGGAGTTTGTATTTGCCGGAAGGAAGATTTGTGAATGTTACCGAGGGCGTGGTGCCGAGGTTCAACCATTTGTCGCTGCGGCCCTCGAGCTTGTACCAATAGTTGATGAAATCGCCTTCTATGTAGTCGAGGGCTGCAAAGGATATGGTGATAACATCGTCGTCATGGCGGAAAACAAGACCTTCGGTCGATGATTCTGTTGCGGGCATGCGGTCAGAGCCGTTTACTATCAGACCGGTGAATACTATATTTGCCGGCGTCACATCGCTGTTGGTTGTGTTCTCGGCATAGGGCTTGACGCATACTATGCCGTTGAGAGCGCCGAAAATAAGGTCTCCGTTTTGTGGTGATATGTAGCCTGAATTATCGCAGAATTCGTTGATGTCGCCTGCTATACCGCTTGTATTATGTAATATAGAGCTGTATGTATTGTAACGCGCAAGGCCTTTGTTGGTACTTAGCCACACGTCACCATCGGCTGTAGGGATGATTGAATGCACCATGTCGTTGGTGAGGCCGTCTTTGCTTGTCAATACCTTCTTCAGTACCGGATTTTCGGGATTACGGCAGTCGATAATGCCGCCGCCGATGCTCGAGCCGAAATACAGGCTTCCGTCGCCCGAATATGCGAGGCTGATGATGTCGCCGATGCCGGGAATGCGGTCGTTCACATCGCTCAGTGTGCAGTATTTGCCTGTGTTGATGTCAAATCTGATAATACCTATGCCGCCGCGGCAGCCAATGTACAGACTGTTGTGCCCGTCGTATGCAAGGGTGTATATTTCGTTGCAGGAGTGTTTGTCGCGACGGAATACGTATGTGTCGGTTTTTAAAACCTTGTCGTTTCCGTCGGTTACAACTCTTATGAGGCCGCGAGTACTCGAGGCAAGCCATAGAACAGTGTCGCTCGCTTCGAAAAAGTCGTGGATATCAATGATTTCGGGGTGTGTGATGTTAACGATTTCACTTGTCGGCCCGTTGGTGTAAGATATACCCGGGCCTGCGCCGGCCAGCCATATTCTGCCGGGTTTGAATACGCTTTCCTTGATTGCGAAAATCTGATTTGTGGGCAGGTCTCCTGCTTCGCCGGGGTGTTTTCCGTAACGGGTGATTCGTGAGGGTGGAATCGTACCTTCCTGCGGCAGGGTAGGGTAGTTGTTTAATATAATGAGGCCGTCGCCTTTGGTGCCAATCCACAGATTGTTGTGTGAATCGGTGAAGAATGTGCGAATCGGTTTGCTTAGGTCGGGTATCTGTGTGGAGTGTATTGATTTGTAGCGCGAGTTGATATGACACATTTTATATAGACCGCGGCCGTCGGTGGCTATCCACACCAATGGTTGACGGTTATCGTGGAGCAGGTTGAATGCGCCGGATTCGGTGAAGAGCATTTCGGGCGAGTAGTCGTTGTCGGCGTGCAGGCACATTACGCCGTTGCCGGTGAAGCTTATTATTATGTCGTTGCCGAACTGTATGATTTTCGATATTTTGCCGTAACGGTCCATTTCCGGTCTTATGTTGCGGATTAGTCGCGCATTACGAGCCACTTCGTCGTGGTGGCTGAGGTCGCCTTTGTCTGTGAGCAGGAAGAATCCTCGGGGCGATTCGAAAGCCGAAATGATTTTGGATTCGCCTAACTTCACTCTCTGCCACGTGAACTGTGCTTGCTCCGGTGTGTAACCTTGTGAGAAATCGAAGTGTATTTTGTATGCGAAGTTTTCGGAGGGAAAGAGCCATAGTGTGTTGTTGCCGGTCATCGCGCCGCGACAGTAGCCGATATGTCCTACCCACGAAGGTCTGTTGATTGCTCGGAATTCCTTGATAGTCGGGTCATAATACATGAATTTGCTGTCGGGCGAAATAGCGAATGCATGGCCCAATGTATCACTCAGTAATGTGTGTCGTCCGCCGCGTATCTCGGAGAAATGTTCTTCAGCAGTCAGATTTTCTGTGGAAAACTTATCCAGGCCCATTGTTGTCAGCACCCAAAGCGAACCTTTCTCCGCTTTGTGCAGTTCGTTGATAACGTTTCCCGATAGCGATTTGGGGTTGTCGAGCTCGTATCGGAATACGCGTATGCTCTTGCCGTCGTAGCGGTTCAGTCCGTCGTATGTGCCCAGCCAAATGAAGCCCTTGTCGTCCTGCTCCATCATAAGAACAGAGTTGTTTGACAGCGATTCGATATTTGATGCTCGAAGTATGTCGGCTGTGTATGCCGACACTTTTGCGGTATTCGTCAATGTCAGCGCAATGCATATCAGAAAGTAGCAAATACGGGCAGCTATACCGTAATTAACTGTTTTTGAATTCTTTTGACTTAATAGGACTGAAGCTTTCATGGTGGCAGGATGATTTCTGTTTGCAAATTTAGTGACATTATTTCATACTATCAAGAATTATTACTATCTTTGTGACGTAAATGAATAATCCGACACTCCTGATTGCTTCATGATTAGTGACAAATCATTTATAATTTGCGACAAATGTCGCTTTTGACACTAAAATGGCAAAAATCAGTAATCTTCTGACGCTATAACATAGCCAGCTATTTTAAATATCGCGTAATTTTGAGCCTGTAAATAAAAATTAAAAACCGAACCTATAAATCTGATGCAAAAATCGAAAGTCACATTTGCTTGTTTACTGTTGTCATGCGTACCTGCTTTTTCGCAAGCCGATAGCAAAACGCTTTTGTTTATTTCAGATTCGCACCTGGACACCCAGTGGAACTGGGATGTTGTAGCTACCATTGACCAGTATGTGAAGAATACGCTGAATGAGAATTTGGCGCTGCTTGACAAGTATCCCAACTTCAGATTTAACTTTGAAGGTGCAATCCGTTACAAATGGATGAAGGAATATTACCCAACACAGTATGCCCGTCTGCAGAAATACATCGACGCAGGCCGTTGGAATGTGTCGGGTTGTGCTGTTGATGCCAACGATGTTATGGTGTCGTCGGCTGAATCCATTATGCGTAACTGGCTCTACGGTTCTGTTTTCTACAAAACCGAGTTCGGCGTCCGTGGTGGCCACGACATCATGCTTCCCGACTGTTTCGGCTTCCCCTATACTCTTCCCTCTCTCGCCGCCCACTGTGGCATGACCGGCTTCCATTCGGCAAAACTCGCATGGGGCTCGGCAATCTACGGCAGTCTGCCTCCCTTCGGTATCTGGCAGGGCGTGGATGGTTCGCAGATTTACGCTATCTACAAGCCTCACCCCTACGACGCGCACGAAGAATATAATAAGGATATGGCAAACGATGCCGATATGGAGCGTATCATATCCGAAAACTATAATAAATACGGTGTGGCAACCGAAATCCGTTATGTCGGCCCGCGAAGCGACCGTGGCGGTGCGCTTAAAGACCAGTCGGGCAGTAGCGGCGAGAATACCCCTTACTGGCTGAACCGCAGCGTGACTTCCGATGGTCCCGTGAAAGTGAAACTTGCCACTCCCGACGAAATTTTCGAACACCTCGCACTCTACAAGAACGAGAAATATAAGATTCATAACGACGAACTCCCCATGCGTGTGCATGGCGTAGGTGCTTACACCTCGCAGGCTGTGCTCAAGCGCTGGAATCGTCGCAACGAACTCCTCGCCGACGCTGCCGAGAAAGCATCCGTCGCAGCCGAATGGCTCGGCACAGCCGCTTATCCCACAGAGACGCTGCGCAATGCTTGGGTCAACAACCTTTGGCAGGCGCACCACGACGGCCTTACCGGCACATCAATTCCCAAAGCTTACATTTACTCGCAGAACGAATACTCGCTCGCTAACAAAACTTTCGGCGACGCCTTTATCAATTCTGCCGGTGCTTTTGTCGCATCGCTCGACACACGCGTCGACGGCACACCTATTGTATTATATAATCCTCTCTCATTTGAGCGCACCGACGTTGCCGAGGCACAAATTGACTGCGCCGCACGTCCCGAGGGTGTTCGCGTTTTCGGTCCCGACGGCAAAGAAGTGCTTGCTCAGGTAGCGAACTACGACGCAGAGACCGCGACAGCCACAATCGCATTCGCCGCTACGGTTCCCTCGCTCGGCTATGCCGTATACGACGTTCGCCCCGGCGAGAAATGCACACTCACTTCAAGTCTCACACTTGATGCCGATGCGCGTCAGATGTCAAACGGCAAATTCCGCTTCGGCCTCGACGCTAAGGGTGATTGTAATATCTATGACCTTGAAAACAAGCGTCTTATAATGGGTTATACCTCGCTTGTGATGCTCGACGATACCTCCAACTCATGGCCTGCATGGGAAATCACCTACGAGACCGTTGCCGGCAAGGTGATTGCGACTGTTGATGAAAATGTCGACATCCGAGTAGCCGAAGACGGTCCCCTCCGCAAGGTATTCCGTGTGTCGCGTGCGAAGAACGGCAGCTCCTTTATACATTATATAATAGTAAACGCCCTCAACGACCGCGTCGACGTTCGCACCGAAGTCGACTGGAACTCGCGCAACACACTGCTCAAACTCAATGTACCCATGCGCAGCAGTGTCGTAAAAGCCACCTACGACCTCTCGCTCGGCACAATCGAGCGCGGCCTCCGCACCTCCGAACACTTCGAGATGCAGGGACACCAGTGGGCTGATATGAGCAATTCTTTTGGCGACGGCCTGTCGATACTCAACGACTCCAAATATGGCTGGGATATGCCTACGTCGGGTACACTCCGTCTCTCCCTCATACATACACCGCGTGCAAAGAACTACTCTTACCAGCAGTTCCAGGATTTGGGCGACCACCACTACACAGTAGCCTTCTTCCCTCACCGAGGCACATGGGGCTCGGCCACACAACAGCAAGCTGCCATGCTCAATCAGCCCCTTATGGCCTTCGAGGCACCCAAGCACGACGGCGCCATGGGCAAGACTTTCTCATTTGCAAGCCTCAACACTCCCGACGTAGCTGTCAAGGCCCTCAAAAAGGCTGAACTCACCGACGAATACATCGTGCGCGTATACGAACTCACCGGCGAAGACCGCTCCAATGTGAAAATCGACTTCCCCGCAGCTATTGTCAGCGCACGCGAAGTAAACGGTCTCGAAGAAGAGCTCCCCGAAGCAGCTCCCGTGAGCGTCGACGGCAAAACAATGACATTCTCAATCGGCCACTATCAGCCCAAGACATTCGCAGTGCGCCTTGCATCGCCCGCAGTGCAGGCCGAGGCGGCACTTCCCTCGTCGTCGTATGTAGCTCTTGACTATGATACCGACATGATGAGCGGCAACGAAGCTCTCACCGACGCAACCAAAGGCATCCTCAAGGCATTCCCCTCCGAACTCCTGAGCGATAACATCGTTGCCGGTGACGTAAGCTTCGCAATCGGCAGCCGTGCTCGCGGCGAAAACAACGCCCTCAGCTGCCATGGACAGACACTCAGACTCGACCGCAACGCCGGCGACAACAAACTCTATATCCTTGCCGTATCCACCGAGCCAGCAGGCAGCGAAGCCACATTTGGCCTCGGCGGCGAAAAAGCCACATTCAGCGTGCCTTACTATGGCGGCTATGTGGGCCAGGCAAAGACAGCCTTCAACTTCGGCGCGCAGTATCGCCGCGACGAGGTGGCATTCACCGCCACCCACGGCCACGATGTTGTGAAGGGTAAAAACGATACATTCGGTTTCCTTTATATATATAAGTACGCATTGGCATTACCGGAAGGTGTGGACGAAATCACCCTGCCCGACAGCAAGGGTCTCTATCTGATTGCGGCCACACTCAGCGACAACAATCACGACGACGTGCGTGTCGCATCGGAAGTTCACACTTATCCGACCGCCAATGAATTGGGCGCTTCCGTAGATTTTACAGACGGACGCCTTGTCCCGGACAAAATTACAGCCAACGGCTATGTCAACTCCGGCGAAGCACCCGCACTGGCAAACGACGGCGAAGTCGACACCAAGTGGTGCTCTACCTCGGCCAACTCATGGCTCGAGTACAGTTTCAACAAAGATGTTGTTGTAAACCGCTGGGCGCTTCTCAGCGCCGGCATTGAAGGCCTTGGCCAGATTACCCGCGACTTCAATGTGCAGTACTACGAAGGCGGCACATGGAAAAACATCAGCAACATCACATCGAACAGCGACAACTATGTCACTGTTTCGGTGAACCCCGTCACCGCACGCCGTTTCCGCCTCCAGGTGAAAGCCGGCGAGCAGGGTGGCGGCAACACGGCCCGAATCTACGAATTTGCCCTCTACGGGCATGATAAAGAAGAGTCGGGCGTTGACCACGTCAGCGTTTCCGCCGCAGAATGCGGAATCGAACTGCTTGGCAACTATCCGAACCCCTGCCACGGTGAAGCAGAAGTGCGTTACCGTGTGCCCGAAGGAACGTCGGCCCTCGCACTCGAGGTGTACGACATGGCCGGCAAGGCTCTCCAGACCATTGCTCTCCCCGTCAATGGCGGCAATGCCGGCGAATACAGCGCCCATGTGACCTTCAGCCTCGGCGAAGGACTCTACCTCTACCGCATCACCGGCATCTGCACCGGAACACAGATGCAATCAGTTTCGAAAAGATTACTAATCAAATAAACAAACCAACATTATTAACAAACAAACCTTATCAATCATGGTAAAGCATTTACATTTGAAAGGTTTCGTAGCTCTGGCAGCTGCCTTTGCAACGTCTTTGGGCGCCTTCGCGGCTACTCCCATTAGCGATGCAGCAGGTCTCGCAGCCATCGGCAACGACCTCGCCGGCGAGTATGAACTTACCGCCGACATCGAACTCTCAGGCGAATGGATGCCTATCGGTAACAACGATGCTCCCTTCACCGGTACTTTCGACGGTAAAGGCCACACTATCAAGGGTCTTACCGCTACAGAAAACGGCAACTGGATTGGCCTCTTCGGTGTAGTTACAGGTACTGTGCAGAATGTACGCCTCACCGACGCCAATATCTATGGCAACGAACACGTCGGCATCCTCGCCGGCCGTGTATGCAACGGCGGTATCGTGAACAACGTGTTCACTGCCGGTTATATCAATGGCCGCGACCACGCAGGTGGTATCGTAGGTGACGCCGGCGAAGGCGAAGCCACTGTCAGCAACTGTCTCTCTGCAGCTTATGTAATTGCCCGTGACTATCAGGCCGGCGGTATCGTTGGCTGGAGCAAAGGCACTGTTACTATCAGCAACAATATCTTCATTGGCGAAGCTTCTTGCGGTGGCTGGGCCGGTGTAGGCGGTATCGTAGGTTTCGTTGAAGACGGCACCACAACCGTTGCTCACAACGTGAACGCTGCCCGTTCGCTCAAAGGTAACGCATTCGACGCTACCAAGGAAGATACTCCCGGAAACCAGCGTCAGACACGCGGTATCGTTGGCTGTGTATACAACGACAACTCGAAAGTTGTATCGCAGGACAACCGTACTTCTGCAGCTACTGTAATTTATGACCTCAGCGGTAATGTTATCGACCAGGAGCAGATGAGCGTTGACTTCAACGGTCTTATCACTCCCGAAGCTGACCTCAAGAAGGCTGCTACATACACCGCTATGGGTTTCGGTAGCGTGTGGAACCTCCAGGATGGCAACTATCCTATACTCGCAGGCATGACTCTGCCCATCGCAGGTGACTTCATCCACACAGCAACTATCCCCGCAGAAGTTTTCGTAAACAACGTACTCAAGCTCGCTCCCGTCAGCACATTCGGTCGCGAAGTTAAGGTTGCTACCAGCGACGCTTCTATCGCTACAGTTGACGGCTCAACCGTTACTTTCGTTAAGGCTGGTACCGTTACCATTACCCTTACTACCGACGGCGACGCTTTCTGCGCAGGTACTACCCTCAAACTCGTCTTCAACCCCTCGGACTTCGACGCCAACATCGGTACAGCAGCCGACATGGAGAAACTCAGAGAGAATCCCTCTGCAGCTTTCGTTCTCACAGCTGATATCGATATGACCGGCATCGACTTCGTTCCCGTTCCTTCTTTCACAGGTTCGCTCGACGGTAAGGGTCACTACATCCGCAACCTCACTATCGTTAACAAAGACCGCAACAAATCGGCCCTCTTCCAGGAATTCGGCGGTACTTTCGTTAAGGACCTCGGTTTCGAAAAGCTTTATGTTGTAGGTAATGCCGATGCTGCTGCCGTAGCAGGCAAGACTGTTTCTGACGGCGTAATCAGCGGTATCGTTGTATCGAACTCTTACATCGAAGGTCGCGACCATACCGCTTCTTTCGTCGGTAACCTCGACGGCAACGCTACTATCATCAACTGTATCTCCAACGCTCAGGTTCTCTCACGCGAATGGCAGGCCGGCGGTATCGCTGGTGTACAGAACTACGGTACTATCGAAAAATGTATCTTCGCAGGTACTGTTGCAGCTAACAACAACACCAACGTAACCGGTATTGTTTCGCTCCTCGACAGCGACAGCAATCCTTCTACTATCAAGAACTGTCTCGCCGCTGCCGCTTCTTACACCAACAGCAGCTCGGCAACCAACACTATCATCGCTCTCGCAAATCGTAAGATGACTCTCGAGAACAACTACGTTGCAGAGTACTCGCAGAAGAACGGTGTAGCCGTTGCCGGTGGCAATGCCAACGGCACAGAGGGCGCTATCGCAACTACCGAACAGGTTCGCACCCAGGCTTGGTATGTTGAAACTCTCGGCTTCGACTTCACCAACGACTGGAAATTCCTCGATGGCGGCGAAGGCCTTATGCTCCCCGTCCTCAAATGGATGAACGCTCCTCTGCCCACTGTTATATTCAACTTGCCCGATGCCGACGGTGTAAACATCACTTACTTTGAAGGCACAGAACGTTGGAGCTACAGCGGAATCATGGGCTCATGGGGCCAGAGCGTAACTGTAACTCAGGTTTCAGGTTTCGACTATGCATTCCTCGACGAATCAGACAATAGCATCTACGTAGGTAATGAAGATGGCGCTCTCCCCTACGGTGGCGGTACAGCTTCCTTCAAGGTTGGCCTCCCCGCTTCTATGAGCAGTCTCTTCACTCTCGAAGGTCGCGTTGACTTTGATGTAAACGTATCTGAAGCAGGTGTTGAAAAAGTAATCACCACTGTTGAAGAATTCCTCAACATCCGCAAGAACCCCAGCGGTACATATATCCTCGGTGCCGACATCGACCTCGCAGGTGCTGATTTCAACGGCTTCTGCGTTGACGGCAAGAGCGCATTCACCGGCACACTTGACGGCCGTGGCCACTCTATCAAGAACTTCAAACTCGACTTCACAACCGGCGGTTCCGACAAGGGTCTCTTCGGTAAGGTTTCAGGCGCTAAATTCATGAACCTCGCATTCGTTGACTTCTACATCAACGGTGGCACATCGGGCGCTAACCACGTAGGTGTTATCGGTGGTGGCTCTGCTTACATCGAAAATTGCGCATTCGTTGGTTCTGTAGTTGGTAACGACCACGTAGGTCTTGTAGCCGGCGACGCCGACGGTATCGAAATGAAGAACTGCTACGCTGTAGGTTCAGTAGTTGGTGGTTCACAGCTCGGTGGCTTCTTCGGTTGCACACTCGAAGGTGGCTGCACAATTGAAAACTGTCTCTCTAACGTTAACGCCGAAGCTACACACCGTGGCTGGGTAGGCGGCTTCATCGGTCTTATCGACAAGGCTAACAGCGCCGTTACTATCAAGAACTGCGTATCTGTAGGCGACTGCTATGCTGCTAACGCAAGCGGTTCTCCCAAGGTAACAGCTCCCTTCATTGCAGGTAACGGTGCCGGCGACAACGCTCTCGCTGTTATCACCTTCTCGGGCAACATCTACAACTCGGCTGCAACTATGGACGCTGACACCCAGTGGCCTACCAAGAACGAGAGCGCCGAAGGCGGCGTTATCGAACCTTCTACAGCCATGAACCCCAACAACCTCTCTGTTGCGACTCCCTACACCGGTATAGGTTGGGACTTCGACGGTGTTTGGGCTATGGGCACAGGCGACTACAAGTATCCCGTTCTCGCTACTGTAGCTGTAAGCGACTTCGCACTCACCGGTGTTGAAGACGTAGTAGCTGCTCCCGAAGCAACTGTAAGCGTAGCTGCCGCTAACGGCGAAATCACCGTTGCCGGTCTCGGCGAAGCTTCTGTAATCACTGTTTACAACGCAGCCGGCGTACAGGTAGCTGCTGTAAACGTTAACGCTCCCGAAGCTGTTGTAGCTGCTCCCGCTGCCGGTCTCTACATCGTATCTGTTGCTACAGACGGTGCTGTGACCACTGCCAAGGTAGTTGTTAAATAAGTAACCCCAATCCTTTATATAATGCGAGCCGGCGTCTGTCCGGCGCCGGCTCGCTTTTTTACTTTTCCTACAAAAAGGAACCAGATAACCAATCAAAGACCTCTTAAACATGGTAAAAATCAGTGCATCAGGGATAAAGTATATCGCTCTCCTTATAGCGATATTCCTTTCAGTGCCGAGTTATGCCGAAGTCATGAAAGTCACCGGTCGTGTACAAGACGTGGAAGGCGAACCTCTTATCGGCGTATCAGTTGTACAGAAAGGCAACCCCAAAAATGCCGTTGTCACCGATGTCAACGGTACTTACAACATTTCCATTGACCGTGGTGCTACCCTCACCGCAAGCTATATCGGCTTCGAGACAGAGGAGAAGAAAGTAAACGCCACAACTATCGACTTTATTCTTAAAGAAACAACCAGCGCGCTCGAAGAGCTCGTTGTAACAGGTTACACAACCCAGAAAAAAATCTCTGTACTTGGTGCTCAGTCCACACTCAAAATGGAGCACGTAAAAGCTCCTGTGGCCAACATGACCAACGTACTCGCCGGCCGTGTAGCCGGTGTCGTAGCCGTTCAGCGTACCGGTCTTCCCGGTCAGGACGATGCCGACATCTGGATTCGCGGTCTCTCTACCCTCACCAACCGTAACGAAGGCCCCCTCGTACTCGTCGACGGTATCGAGCGTAGCTTCTCGCAGCTCGACCCCGAAGATATCGAATCTATCACCGTGCTCAAGGACGCTGCTTCGACAGCTGTTTATGGTGTGCGCGGCGGTAACGGCGTTATCATCATCACCACCAAACCCGGTGTTGTAGGTACTCCCAAATTCTCGTTCGATATCTATCAGGGTATTACCCAGCTCACCAAAGTGCCTTCGCTCGTCGACGGTATCGAGTATATGGACGCTGTAAACGAAGCCTATATGCACTCCAAAGGCTCTGTTTACTATAAGCCCGATTATATCATGGCCACCAAGATGGCCAACGGTTATCCCATGACTTCTGCCGCCGAGCAGGAATTCGTTCAGGCACATGCAACTGACCGTACAATCAACAAGTATCTCTACCCCAGCGTAGACTGGATGAACGAGATGTATCACAAATACGGATACAACGGACGCTACAACGTCAATATCCGCGGTGGTGCTCCCAATGCCACTTACTACGTATCTCTCTCGTACTACAACGAGAAAGGTATGACCAAGAAGGACCCCATGCAGGATTACTCCTCCGAAATCACCTACGACCGCTACAACTTCCTTACCAACATCAACCTCAAGGCCACAAAGACCACAAAAGTTGATATCGGTGTGAGCGGCTGGATTACCGGCGGTAACTATCCCGAGCAGAGCATCGGCACCATCTTCGGCAAGGCCATGCAGACTAACCCTGTTATCTATCCCGTACAGTACCCCAACGGCGAGAACCCCGGTATGTCGCCCGACAACCGCGAGCTCGACTCACCCTGGGTCACCCTTACCCGTCGCGGCTATCAGACACAGAACCGCACTCAGGTAAACACCAACCTCAAACTTACTCAGGACCTCGGTTTCTGGGAGTGGTCGAAAGGCCTCGAGGCTCGTGCCCTTATCTCATTCGACGTAAAAGCCAACCAGGAAATCCACTACAAGGTTGACGACAGCACATGGTTCAACACCGCTACTCAGGACCCCATGACCGGTCTTTGGGCAGACGATGAATATCTCTACGACGCTGACGAGAACATTCTCCTCAACGAGAAATACAAAGGTAACAAGACCATGTCGGTTAGTTCCAACAAATGGGTATACCGTACATTCTACTTTGAAGGCGCATTGAGCTACAACCGTCAGTTCAACTCTATCCACAATGTAAGTGCATTGGCTCTGTTCACCATGCGTAACTATCTTGATGCCAACAACAGCAGCCTGTTCGACACACTTCCCCACAAGCAGCAGAGCCTCGCTCTCCGTGCTACCTACGACTTCAACAGCCGTTACTTCGTAGAGTTCAACGGCGGTTACACCGGTTCTGAGAACTTCCTCAAAGGTCACCGCTTCGGTTTCTTCCCTGCAGTCGCTGCAGGTTGGGTACCCTCTAACGAACCCTGGTGGGGCTCACTGAGCAACGTTATTTCGTTCTTCAAGGTTCGCTACTCTTATGGTATCGTAGGTAATGACTCTTCAAACGGTCGTTTCACCTACTTTGCTAAACTTGCAAGCGATGGCGGTGGCTTCTCCAACTATTGGACAAGCAACGGTGCAAGCGGAAGCTGGCACTACAGCGCCTACGGTTACGAGCCCATGTGGTCTCGCGTTCACAAGCAGGACCTCGGTATCGAGTTGAACCTCTTCAACTCCGATCTCAGCATTATTGTTGACCTCTTCAAGGAAAAACGCGACCACATCTTCGTAGAACGTACCGACCTTCCATTCCTCGCCGGTCTTGAGGCTAACCCCTACGCCAACGTAGGTGTTGTTAAGAACAAAGGTTTTGAAGTTTCAGCAGAGTATTCTCACACCTTTGGTGAAGACTGGCTCGTTTCGCTTCGCGGTAACATCGCCTACAACGAGGACGTAGTTGTTGAGAACGCTCAGGCCGATCCCGCTTATCCTTGGCTCGACAAGCGCGGTCACAACGTGCTTGCATCATGGGGTTATATCGCCGAAGGTCTCGCTACAAGCGAGGAGATGATCAAGGAGCGCAATATCACTCAGTTTGGTGAGACATATGCAGGCCAGCTCGTTAAACCCGGCGACATCATGTACAAGGACCTTAACGGCGACGGCCATATCGACGACTATGACCAGACATGCATCTCACGCGGTGACCTCCCCGCACTCTACTACGGTTTCGGCGGCGACTTCCGCTTCAAGAACATCGGCTTAGGCTTCCTCTTCCAGGGTACCGCACAGGCCGACCGTCTGCTCAACGGCAACGGTATCAAACCCTTCCAGAGCTCAAGCGGCGGCGGTACACTCTACGACAACATCAGCGACCGCTGGAGCGAGGATAATCCCGAGTACACCGACGTATTCTATCCCCGTCTTGCATGGGGTGCTACAGACCCCTCCAACGAGAACAACTATAAGACCAGCACATGGTGGAAGAAAGACATGAGCTTCCTCCGTCTGAAACAGTTCACCATTTCGTTCTACTTCCCCAAAGCTTGGCAGAAGAGCATCTTCAAAGGTGGCCGCTTCTACTTCATGGGCGAGAACGTGCTCACATGGAGCAAGTTCAAACTCTGGGACCCCGAGCTCAACACATCGAACGGTATTTCGTATCCTAACGTACGCACCTTCTCCATCGGTGTCAACTTCAACCTCTAAACAGACTTGAATATTATGAAAAATAAAATAATCGGATTAGCCCTTCTTGCCGCCGGTATGGTTTCTCTCCCCTCGTGCGACAGCTACTTCGACGACGTGCCCAACAACGCCACCACTCTGGATGATATCTTCCAGAACCGTGGTATGGCACTCGGCTGGCTTACCAACATCTATTCATTCTATCCCGACTGCACCAACCGCTACGCAGGCAACACTGCCATGTACTGGAACGGCGGCTCGATTGAGGGCTACCTTCCCTGGGACTGGGTCGAGACCCACGACATCGTTCAGGGCTCGCTCACTCCTTCGACCGGTTTCGTTCAGCGTATCTGGAAACAGTACTACGTCGGCATCACAAACTGCAACATCTACTTGAGCAAGATTGATGAGTGTGCAGCCATGTCGGAAAATGAACGTACTATTACCAAGGCCGAGGCCCGTGCTTTCCGTGCGTTCTTCTACGCCAACCTCATGAAGCTCTTCGGTCCCGTGCCCCTGATGGGCGACCGCGTAAGCCAGAACGACGACCCAATCGCAATGTATCAGCTTCCGCGTAACACCGTAGACGAGTGCTTCGACTATATTATTAAGGAGTACAAGGAAGTTCTCGCCTCCAATGTACTTATGTCGAGCTTCGGTGCCGACGGCGCTTATGATGACAAGAACAAGGGTAGCCTCACACAGGAAGCTGTAGAAATGCTTCTTCTTGACGCTTACCTCTTCCGTGCATCGTATCTCTACAATGGTTACAAGTATTATGCCGACAATCAGGCTAACCAGGACGGTACGAAGCTTTTCCCGCAGGAACGCAACGAGCAGAAGTGGCGCGATGTAAAAGAGCAGGCTCTTAAAATCATCAACAGCGGCAAGTACTCTCTCGTGCTCCGTGACCGCTACGACCACATGGTCAGCGACCTTGCACAGGCTTGCCCCTTCAAGTCGGTGTTCTACGCAAGCTACGGCAGCGCAAGCAATGAAGAACTCATCTATGGCCGTACAAATGCCAGCCGTGACGGCTACTCGATGGTTCCCCGTTTCTCGGGCCTTCCCTCGAGCTACGACAAGGGTGCCGGTGCTCTTACTATTCCTCTCGAATTCGTTGACCTTTACTTCACCAACAAAGGTCTCCGCATTGAAGACGACACCGACTACTTCACATACGATACTGACAATCCTCCCACAGCATCACGTGGCTCGGCCGCCATTATCGATACTAAGTCGTACAAAGACCCCATCTCGGGTTATGAGTACTTCGCTCCTGTTTCGGCAGGCGGTGCTGTGAGCTACACCGGTCCTACTTCTATCATGAAGCAGTTCTACAACCGTGAAGCCCGCTTCTATCTCGCTGTAACCTTCCAGAACCGTCCCTGGGACTTCCAGGGTGGCGCAGCTGTTCAGATGCAGCTCAACGGTAACTCCGGTTCCGACGGCAAGACCCACGACTATCCTATCTTCGGTACTATTGTTCGTAAGAACTACTATCACAAGCTGTCGAACTACGACATGAGCTGCGAATATCGTCTTGCTGAGGTTATCCTCGACTATGCAGAGGCTTGCGCAGAGCTCGGCGAATTTGACGAAGCTCTCAAGTCCGTGAACAAAATCCGTGCACGTGCAGGTGTTGCCGAGTATGGTCTCAACGCAGGCGACCAGGGCAAGGACATCCGTGGCAAATTTGACAAAGTCACCCTTCCCGCTTACGACAAGGAGGCTGTGCTCAAGGCTATCTACCGTGAGCGTCTGCTTGAGCTTGCCTACGAGAACAAACACTACTTCGACGTTCGTCGCTGGAGTGTTGCCGACGGTACATGGCGCGACAATGAAGCTCAGATGACCGACGGCTGGATTTATCCCGCATACCACACCGGTGGTGAAGGCGGTGCTATGACCGGCTTCAACATCAACAACGTAGGTCAGACCAACGAGAACAAGAACGTTAACTTCTACAAACGAATCAAACAGCAGGAGCGTGTGTTCACAAAACGTATGAGCCTGTTCCCCATTCCTCAGCAGGAAATCAACCGTAACAAAGTTTGCGTTCAGAACTACGGCTGGTAATCGACGTATGATTTCCATACATTAATTCAATACATTCCGTAAGAGAGGGAGCACCGGTTTCCCGGTGCTCCCTTTTTCCAAAAACACCTTTGAATCTTATTTAGCCAATCACCGTGAATCATCTATGAAGAAAATTCTTTACTCCTTATTATTCCTTACACTGTTTTTCAGCGCCTCGGCGCTCGACACCGGTAAAACCTATGGTATATCACAAGGCACAAAGGCTGCGTTCATAAAGAATGCCGAGCCTCAGAGCGGTCGCGCAGCGGTGATGTGGACCGACACAAAAGTGCCTGCGCAGAGATGGCTACTCGAGTTGCGCGACGACGGCACTTATTCTCTTTGCAATTTATACACAAACTTATATCTGGGCATAAACCGACTGGGTACAGGCGCTTCTGCCGACCAGCGTACGTTCAGCAACTTCCTCACACGGTGGAATATTGAAGCTTCGGGCGAGGGATACATACTCGTGCCGGCTCAGAACACCGACTTATGTCTCTCCGCAGCCTCTGCCGACGAAGGCGCCGCGCTTACTCTCGTAGAAAAAGCATCGGCCGACCCCGCACTGAGTGTATTCTCGCTCAATGCCGACGAAGCAGAGATTCCTACAGAATACAACACAGCCGTGCGCGATGCCGTTATGGACGGTTTCCTCGGCCAGTACTACCACGACGCCTCGGTGGGCCATGTGCTCGGTGGCGGCGGCTGGTGGGGCGATGCCGAAATGTTCGAGACCATTCTCGACGCTTTCGCGACTACTGGCGACCTCCGATATAAAGAAATTTTCCACGAGCTCTATCTTAATTTCATCCAGCGCAACGGTCAGGACTGGAGCGGAAACGAATACAACGACGACATCACATGGATGGTGCTCGCATGCATCCGTGCATACAAATACTTTGGTGACGCAGATTATCTCGCAAAGGCCAAAGACAATTATACCCGCATGTACAACCGTGCGCACCAGCGCTTCGGTACCCTTATATGGAAGCAGAGCCAGGAGAACAAACTGGCCACCAACTCGTGCATCAACTGTCCGGCAACCGTAGCCGCCTGCTATCTGGGCGAGCTCACCGGCGACCAGTCGTGGTTTACCAAAGCCATCACTATTTATACCGGCCAGCGCAAGCTGCTCTTCAACGAGCAGACCGGCGAAGTGTGGGACTGCCGTGCCTGGAACAGCGACGGCTCTATGGAGTCGGGCGGCAATCGTTGGGTATCGACCTACAACCAGGGCACTATGCTCGGTGCGGCTGTGGCTCTGTATAAGTACACCAAAGACGAGATGTACATACAGGATGCCAAGAAAATTTACGAGCGCTCGCGCGACCACCTTACCAACAGCAACAAAATAATCAAAGTGTGCCAGACTATCAACGGCGACCTCTGTGGTTTCAAGGGCATTCTCATGCGCTATGTACGCGCATATGCCGAGTCGCAGCACCTCGAAGAACCCATGCTCTGGCTCGAAAAGAACGCATGGCACGCATATCAGAACGGCAACTCAAACGGCGTTATCTGGTCGGCATGGCTCACCAAAACCAATGAGAGCCTCATACGCATGGAAGGCGACAGCGAGAAGAATGTGACCAACGACGCTTTCGGCTCGTCGACTGCCGTGTCGGTTGCATTCAACGCCCACGTGAACCGTCAGTTCAGCAAGAGCGCCGCCGAAGGCCTTGAGGCAATGCACTTCGACGAAATCCAGTTCATGCAACTCGACGATGTTCTCGCCGACGGTGAAACACCCAATACAACACCCTCCGCCCTAACTAACGCTCATATCTGCTTCCGCAATGTGGAATTCGGCAACGACGGGCTCAACAAAGCCCTGCTGCGATTAAACGCAACAGCCGGCCGTACATTCGTGAAAGTATATGCCGATTCTATATCCGACAAAACATTGCTTGGCCGCAATAGCGGCTTCCTCTCCAAAGGCTGGCAGGATGTAGCAGTCGACCTCGACCGCACACTCACCGGCGTACACGACGTATATGTAGAATTCAGCGGCACCGGCGTTCAGTTCCATAAGGCCCGCTTCACGGCCGACGGCGCAGGCGTAGGAGGCATCGTGGCCGAAGAAAAAAGCCCTATGAGCCTTAGTGGCCGCGAACTTATTGTAGATTGCGCCGAAGCATCGACCCTGAACATCTACAACGAGGCAGGGGCTCTTGTGCTGAGCCGTAAACTTGCCGAAGGCACTTCGACAGTGACTCTTCAGCCCGGCGTGCATATCTGCCGCCTCACTTCCACATCGCAAAAATCTTCCTTTAAAGCTATAATAAACTAATCAAGCCAATCAGCTTTATACTATGAGAATATTTTCCACACTACTTCTAATGGCTGCCGGATGCTCTATGGTATTCGCAGATGCCATTTCCGAGGAGCAGGCTCTTGCCAATGCAGGAAAGTTCATTGAACAGAACAGCTCCCAGTCGACAATGCGCCGTATAGCAGGCAAAAAGGCCATGCTTAGAAAGGCCACGCAGAGCCGCGGTTACTACGCCTTTAATGTAGGCGAAGACCAAGGCTACATCATCACATCGGGCAGCGACCTCACACAGCCTGTGCTCGGTTATTCCGACCAGGGCGCGCTTGACCCCGCCAACATGCCCGAAGCTCTCAAAGCCTGGCTTGAAAGCCTCGACGCCGCTGTAGAAGGTATTGAAGCCGGCGTTCAGCAGGAGAAAACCCTTACAGACAACTCTGTGGCCCGCGTAGCTGACAAGAAAGCTATCGAGCCTCTTGTAAAGAGCCGCTGGAACCAGGGCAGCCCCTACAACCTGATGACTCCCTCGTATGTTGACAAGAACAGCGGCAAATTCAACGAGCACAGCGCCACAGGCTGTGTTGCAACCGCTACATCCCAGATTATGTACTACTGGAAGTGGCCGCAGGAGGCATGCGCCACAATTCCTTCGTATACATACAACTGGTCGGGTAACAACAAGACCACCAATGAACTTCCTTCCGTTGTATTCAACTGGGATGCAATGACCGATACCTACAACAGCAGCTCAAGCCAAGAATCCAAGGAAGCTGTGGCTCAGCTTATGCTCTATGCCGGCCACGGTATGAAGTCGGGGTATGCAGGTGCTACCGGTGCTACATCGGACAATGCTCTCAACGCTCTTAAAAACTACTTCGGCTACACACAGAAAGCCTACAACATAGGTCACCTCAACTATACATTCCAGGAGTGGGAAGACCTTCTGTACAACGAGCTCGCCGCAGGCCGTCCTATTCTTATGGGTGCCGACAACTACGAGCGCACCGGCGGTCATGAATTCGTATGCGATGGCTACGACGGCAACGGCCTCTACCACATGAACTGGGGTTGGGGCGGTCATGCCGACGGTTACTTCGTACTCACCGTAATGGCTCCCGACAGCCAGGGTATCGGCGGTTCGACCGATGCAAACGGCTACTCAATGGGTCAGAACGTGTGCATCAATCTCCGTCCGGAGTACGACACTCCCGACGAAGAAACTGTACGCGCTTCAATTTCTGCCATTGCATCAGGTCTGAGCAAGCTCACCAAAGACTCCGAAGGTGTGTTCTCACTCAACTTCAGCTACACCATCCGCACCATTCTGCTTCATGCATATAATGTTGAGCACGCACTCCGTGTTGTTGCATCGGACGGCACTGTAGTTGCCGACGAACTTTCGCTCAGCTCACGCAAAATGGAGCCCAAAAGCCGCTACAACCTCAGCGCATCACTTAAACTGACTGACCTTGCCGACGGTACATATGCAGTACGCGGCATCTCACGTGAGGCTGGCAGCGACGAGTGGATTTACGATGACAACTCCGACCGCAACTACGTGGAAATCGTAGTTAAAGGCGACGAAATGTACGTGACTGTGAAACCCGGTCAGGGCACCAAACTCGTTGTGAACTCGCTCCGCCTCGAAGGCGCTTCTGTTCCCGGCAACTGGCAGAAAGTGGTATATAACATCACCAACGTAGGCCGTGACTTCTACGGCGAGACATATATGTTTGTAGACGGCAAGCGTTCGTCGGGCAATACTATCAGCATTCCCGCAGGCGCAACAGTTGACGTATATTACAAATTCAAACCGTCGAACGAGCCCGGTGCACACAACTTCCTGCTCTCGCACTCGACAACTATCAACGATGCGTACACTATCAGCAACATCGACCGCATGTTCAACTTCGACTGCATCTGGAAAGCCGACGGAACTATCTCTACTCTTCCCAAAGCTGCTCCCGGCGCAAGCTACGAAGTTCCTAAAGAAGCTACCGCTCTTTATCTCTACGGTACTTCGCCCCGCTCGATTGCCGTAAACGGTGCTAACCCCAACCTTGTTCTCTATTACGACGAAGGCGTTACTCTCTCAGGCCGCGTTGAGACCATTATGCGTAAATACATCAGCAATATCGTTATCGGTAATAAGGCTAAAAAAGCAGAATTCAAAGAAGGCTATAATGCAAGCGTGCCTATTGCTTTCACCGCCGAAACTGCTACATACACTCGCGAGAATATGCCAGAGTGGAGCACAGTGGCTCTGCCTTTCGACGTTCAGGAAATCACTGTTGACGGCGTAACTGTCGACTGGTTCACTTCTAAAGAAGATGTCGGCAAGAATTTCTTCGTTAAGAGCTTCGCCGGTAACCGTGGCGCTCAGCTCCGTTTCTCCTATGCTGAAGAGATGAAAGCTAACACTCCTTACTTCGTAGGTGCGAAGGGCGACTTCAACGGTTCTTCTTTCGACCACAGCGGCAAGGCTGTTACCTTCTCGGGCAGCAACGTAGTCGTGGCTATCACAGGCGAGAATACCGACAACTTCGAGGTAAGTGGCGTGAAGATGATTCCCTGCTACACACCTGCTGCAAATACCAAGCTTTATGGTATCGACGATACTCTCGAAAACTTTGTGAAAGTATCGAATCTCGAGCCCTTCCACGCTTATGTAAGCTCAACATCGTCGGTTGACAGCTACTCTATCCGTTACGAAGACGGCGAGAAGAGCGGTGTTGAAGAAATTATTGCCGGTGAAAATAATATTTCACCCGAAACTCCCGTTTACAATATGCAGGGCATAAAGGTCGGCACTGTTGCCGGCTTCGACAGCCTCGAACGCGGCATCTATATCGTTGCCGGTCGCAAAGTGGCAAAGTAAACACAATCCTACAATACTGAGCTACAGACAGGCAGCCTCCGCGGGTTGTCTGTCTGTCGCTCTAAACTAAAGTACTGAAAGACTTTAACATAATACCGATATGAACACATTCAAATGCGGACTTACCGCTCTTGCAATTCTCGCAGCTCCCGTGGGCGCTTATGCCCTCGCGACTCCCGTATGCGTGAGCGACAATACCGCCCCCAAAGTAGTAAACTACTCAAAGACCAACCGTCCGGCGCCCAAAAAGCGTCTGTTCAAGTCAAAGGCTGTCGACCAGAAAATAGCCGAGGTCAAGAAAATGCTCAAGAACGAGAAACTCGCATGGATGTTCGAGAACTGCTTCCCCAACACTCTCGACACCACCGTTCATTTCCGCACCGACAAAGACGGCAACAACGACACGTTTGTGTACACCGGCGACATCCACGCCATGTGGCTCCGTGACTCCGGCGCTCAGGTATGGCCCTACGTGCAGCTTGCCAACGAAGACCCCGAGCTCAAGGCTATGGTGGAGGGTGTAATCCGCCGCCAGTTCAAGCTCATCAACATCGACCCCTACGCCAATGCCTTCAACGACGGCCCCACGGGCGGCGAATGGCAGAAGGACTTGACCGACATGAAGCCCGAGCTTCACGAACGCAAATGGGAAATCGACTCGCTTTGCTATCCTATCCGTCTTGCCTACGAGTATTGGAAGAAGACCGGCGACGCATCGATTTTTGATGAAAACTGGCTTGAAGCTATCAACAAAATCTACACTACCTTCGTGCAGCAGCAGCGCAAGAACGGCGACCGCGGCCCGTATCAGTTCCAGCGTAGCAGCGAGCGTGCTACCGACTCTCTTCCTGTCGACGGCTGGGGCTATCCCGTGAGCGGTTGCGGCCTGATTGTGTCGAGCTTCCGTCCTTCCGACGACGCTACTGTCTTCCAGTATCTCGTGCCCTCTAACTTCTTCGCCGTGACTTCGCTCCGCAAGGCTGCCGAAATCCTCACCGAAGTAAACAAGAAGCCCGAAATGGCCGCTAAGTGCAATGCTCTCGCCGACGAGGTGGAGACTGCGCTCAAGAAATACGCTACCTACAATCACCCCGAGTTCGGCACAATCTATGCTTTCGAGGTCGACGGCTTCGGCAATCACCACCTTATGGACGATGCCAACGTGCCCAGCCTGATTGCAATGCCTTATCTCGGCGATGTTGACGTCAACGACCCCATCTATCAGAACACCCGCCGCTTCGTGTGGAGCAAGAGCAACCCCTACTTCTTCAACGGCACAGCCGGCGAGGGTATCGGTGGCCCGCACATCGGCTACGACATGGCATGGCCCATGAGCATCATGATGAAAGCATTCACTTCGACCGACGATGCCGAAATCAAAGACTGCATCACCATGCTTCTCAAGACCGATGCCAACCGCGGCTTCATGCACGAGTCGTTCGACGTGAACAATCCCGAGCACTTCACCCGCGAGTGGTTCGCATGGCAGAACACCCTCTTCGGGGAGCTCATTCTTAAGCTCATCAACGACGGCAAACTCGATTTGCTCAACTCGATTGAGCTCTAAGCCGAGTAATACATAAAAAAGTCGCCCCGCGAGTCTCTGATTCACGGGGCGCTTTGTTTGTTGCAGGATGTTTAATTCGTCTTTTCGGGAGCAAGCTTTTGCAGCGTAGCCGTAACGAAAGGCTGCAGACGCATGGTGCCTATGCGATGTTTGAGATAAGCGGCTTGCTGAATGTCGTTTATAAGCTTCAGACGGTCGTAGGCGGCACGGAAAGCGGGAGTGTCGCCTTTCTCGCGTAGTTTGATAAGCTCGAGCGCCATAAGACCTCTGTCTGCAAGATTCTCGGCCTGCACGAGCCATGGTGCCAGTTCTATAGCCAAAGCAGGATTGCCGCCGTGCGAGAGCATTTCTTCGGGAGCGGCTTTAAGTTTCAGAAATATCTCGCGCATGCGCTCGTATTGCTCGGGAGTGTAGTTGTCGAAGTCGAAAGCATCCACATTCCACGACTCTGTTTTGCGGTACCACTTTTGCGGGTCGCAGGCATGGATAGCAAAGTCGGCGTACGCCTCGGGCGCACCGGGCATCTGCACGGCCATTGAGCGATACCAGCTGTCGAGGGCATTGTAGTCTGTCGGATTCCAGCCATAGTCGGCTACACTGTACATGGCGGCTTTCGAAGCCTCGCCGTGCTCCATGGGGTTGGTAAGAATACCGGCCATATCAGCCGCTGTGAGAGTGCCGTCGAGCGTATACGACGGTCCGAGTTGCAGATTTTCGCGGCAGTAGTCGCTTACAGGGAAATTCCACCATGTGAGCGACGGACGCTGAATGCGCGAGTTCACGAATTCGCGGTCGGGGCGCACGACATCGGAGCATACTTCAGCGCCGGTCCAGAATACTTCGATGTCTTTGTCCAGCTCACGCCCGTATATGGCGAGCTGGCCCTCATCGCCGGCGTTTGCCCATGCCTTCGTGTAGTCGGTAGGGCAGAGTATGAGATGCTTTACATCGGGCTTTTTGCGCACAAACTCGCGGTTGATGCTGTTGAGCAGTTCGGCTTGTTTGTGAGAGTCGGTGCCTTCGCCCTGTATGTCGTCAAAGAATACCGCAAACTGGCGTACACCAAGCTCATACATCGCTTCAAATTTAGCAAGAAGAAGGTCGAAATCCTCGCGATTCCATTTTATGTCGCCGCCGGGATGTATGGCCCAGATGAAATTGATATGATTGCGTGCGGCGCGTGCGCATAGCTCGCTGATTTTCGCAGCTTCGTCGGCCGGATATGGCTTGCGCCAGTCGGGCACGTTGTGGTAAGGGTCGTCTTTGGGGCCGTATACGTAGCTGTTCATTTTATAGCGGCCCATATGGTCGAGAATCGACAGGCGGGTGTCGTGGCTCCACGGCGTGCCGTAAAAACCTTCAACCACCCCGCGGTATTTGAATGCCGGATAGTCGTTGATGTCGACCGCGGGGACTGAATGGAGTTCGCGTGCGCTTGCTGCAATTTCTTTGAGTGTGCAAGCTGCATAGAATACACCTTCGTTGCTGTCTGCATTTATTTTCACGCCGTCTTTGTTCATCGACAGGCTGTAGTGTCCTGTAGGCGATTTGTCACTATCACGATTTACGCTGACAGATACGGTAATTCCGCGAGCTGAATTCTTCAGCCCTGCAAAATCGCCGGTGTATTGCGCCGGTATATCTCGCAAGTCAAAGCCTTTCGACAGGTCGACACGTCCGTCGGTGTAGCATATACATACAGGAGTGGGATTGATTGTTATTTCTCTGTTTTCAACCACATGACCCGGCACCGCTTCGAGCACGGGAATCGAATCCAAAGCCGTGGCGGCAGAGCAAGTGGCTGCACCGAGTAGCAGGCTGCATAGCAATATGTTTTTCATGTTCAGAAAGGTTACGAAGTTTTTGCAATATTACGCAAAATTTGGATGATAATCAAAAATATGGAACACTTAAATAAAAAGAGCTTTGACTGCTTATTCACGATTTTTGGCTGTGTTACAAAAAAAACGCGCACCGGAGTGCGCGTTTTTCAAATGCCTTAAAGGCGTGGATTCTTTTGTTATTTCCAACCGGGGTTCTGACCGAGGTTTGTGTTGAGCTGAGTCTGTTCGGAAGGAATAGGATAGAGGTAGTACTTCTCGTCGAATGTACGTGAGCTGCCGAAAGAGCCGTTGAGGTAGTTGCCTGTAACGAGTTCGGGAGCAATGGGAGCGTTCTTCACGTTTACACCGAGAATAACGTTGGGATATTTGTTGGTGTCGAGAAGTTCGAGCATATGCCAGCGAATGAGGTCCCAGTAGCGGATACCGTCGTCGAGCATGAGCTCGCAGCGGCGGAGACGACGAATTTCCCAGATGAGCGACGAAACGTTCATGTTGTTTGCTGTGTCGTTGAGGCCTTTGAGGTAGTCGACAGTAAGAGCGTCGATAGCTGCCTGGTCGAAGCCTGCACGTTTCCACAGAGGTTTCATGTAGTTGTTGATGTCGGTATTCGAGATGTTGCCGAGCTCGGCTTTGGCTTCAAGAAGACCTACGTGTACGCGTGCACCCCAGAAGAGCGGAGCGCTGCAGTAGTTCTTGTTGATGCTGTTTACATCGTCGTAAGGCATTGCGGGATTGTTGAATTTCTTCACGCCGTAGCCTGTGGAAGAAACCATACCGCCGGTGTTGGATGCCTGCCACGACATATTCACATATGCAGCGTTGGGATATGTGATAGCCGAGAGACGACCGTCGCGAACGTCGAGAAGATTCTGAATGCTCATGGCATTGTTGCCAACAGCTACACCTTCGTCAGTTGTGGGATAGGTGGTGGCGGGAGTTGTGGTTGCGTTCTTGCCGTCTTTGAAGAGGAAGGCGTTGAATGCGTCGCGGGTAATGCCGGCAACACCGTCGGATGCATTGGAGTAGTCAGTGATTGAGTTCATGAATACCGACTTCGCGTAGCCCTTGTACATGATGATTTCACCGTTGGCTGCAAGGTCGCTGTAGTTAATGGTATTGTAGAGGCTTGCATAATCATCGCAGACAGGATATTTGTCGGCAACGGCAAGACCTGCTTTCTCAGCTTCTTTGAAGAAAGCTTCGGCACGCTTTTGGTCGTTCTGATGATATCTGGCGAATGAACCTTCGTAAAGACATACTTCCAGTTTGAATGCCTGGGCCATGTCTTTGGAGAATGTTGTTTTGCCACTTTGTGCTGAGATGTTCTCAACAGCGTAGTTGAGGTCTTCGAGCACTAAGTCCATCACAGTATTACGGTTTGTACGACTTGCGTAGAGCACTTCAGTATCAGTGACATCGAGGGGCTTTGTGACGAGAATCACGTCGCCGTAACGCTGCACGAGCTGATAGTACTGACGGGCACGGTGGAGACGTGCGAGGCCTTCGTAGTTTGCCTTTACATCGCGGTCGAGAGTAGAACTCTCAAGACCTTGAAGAATGAGGTTTGCACGACGGATTTCTTCGTACGGGCCATTGTATGAACCTGAGGAAGAGGGAACGGCCTTATATGTCCAGTCGTTTATATCGTGGCGGCCGCACTGGTCGTCGCTGAGCCAGCTGTAGTAAAAAGTGCCGTTTGTGGAAGCTCCGTTACCATAGCCGTAATAGTCGTTGTAGAAAGTGGCTACCTGATTGTCTATGTTGACAGAGTTGCTCCAGAAATTGGCGTTTACTATCTGAGAAGACAGTGGTTCGCGGTTGTCGTTGAGGAAGTCGGAGCAAGATGTCGAAGACATTGCTGCGGCAACGGCAAGAGCGCCTAAAATATATTTGTTTTTCATATCTTTCGAGTAATTAGAAAGTTACTTGTACACCAAATGACAGAGCCTGACGCTGAGGTATAGTCTGACCGAAGCGGGCGTCGTTGTTGTTACCTACAACTGAGCTGCCGGCACGGCGTGTCAGTTCGGGGTCGAGCTGATACTTCTTGGCACCGTTGTAGAGGAAGCAGAGGTTGTCGGCGCTGAAGTAGATACGAGCCTTCTGAATGAGGGCTTTACGTGTGATGCTTACAGGCAGTGTATAACCGATAGTAAGGTTCTTCAGGCGGAGATATGCGAGGTTGAGCAGATACTTCGACTGAGGATAGAAGTTGAACTGACCATAACCTACGTTAGGTACTGTACCTACAGTTGCAGAGCCTGAGAAAGGACGGGGATACCAGTTGTCTTCGCTGATTGTTGAGTTTGCGAAGTCAATCTGTCCGTCGGGCAGATAAGTGATGCTGTTGTAGTTGTCCACCTGGTTGGTGAATGTACCCCAACCCGACTGAGCCTGCATGATGATGGTAGAGCCGGTAGCCCACATGTTGCGCTTGCCTACGCCCTGGAAGAAGAGGTCGATGTCGAAGCCTTTCCAGGCGCCGCCGATGCGGAACGAGTATTCATAGCGGGGCAGAGCGTTGCCGATAACCTTGAGGTCACCGTGATTGCGGACTGTTCCGACGGCGAATCGGGTCTGCCGTTTTCGTCGACCATGTTGGGGTCGCCGCTGTTGATTACGCCGTCACCGTTGAGGTCCTTGAATTTCACGTCACCGGGGCCGTATTTGAACTGGCCGCTTTCAAGAGCGGTCTGGTCAACTACACCCTTGTTGGGTACGTAGCGAGTGCCGTCCCAGCTCATGTCGGCCTGAGTGAAGTAGCCGTCGGTCTCGAAGCCCCAGATATCACCGAAGTACTGGCCCTGAGTGTAGTTGCCGCTCGAGGGAAGGAATGAATATACCTGTTCGGAAGAGTCGTTCCACTTGGTGATTTTGGTGCGGGCGTCGCCGATGCTGAAGGTAGCGTAGATGTCGGCGTCGCCGAAGCTCTGGTTCCAGTTGAGCGAGATTTCCCAACCGTTAGTGCGAAGCTCGCCGTAGTTTCCGTAAGGAGTGCTTGTGCCGAGAACCGAAGGAAGCTTGGCACCCGGGCCGAGCATGTCTTTGGTTGTGCGTGAATACCAGTCGAACGATACGTTGAGACTGTTGTCAAGGAAGCCGAAGTCAAAGCCTGCGTCAATGGTCTCGATGCGTTCCCAAGAGAGGGTACTTGATACGAGAGTGGGCATATTGTACATCGACATTTTATTCGATGCGTTTGAAAGCCAGTAAACAGAGGTAGCGCCTATCTGCGATGCGGTGGAGAGGAATCGGTAGTTGCCTACAGCCTCATTACCGATGGTACCGTAAGAAGCGCGGATTTTACCGTTGCTCCACCAGCTCTTGAGGGGTTGAAAGTAGCTTTCTTCAGAGAAGCGGTAGCCTACAGAGCCCGAGGGGAAGAATGCCCACTGGTCGTTGGCGGGGAAGCGGCTCGAACCGTCGTAGCGGCCGTTGAGCTTCGAAGAGGTAGATGCCCTTGTAGTCGTAGTTCACACGGCCGAAGAAGCCGGCGGTGGCACGGCGTGTGTGTGTACCGCTTGTAGAGTAAGTGTTGCTGTTTGTAAGATTGATGTTGGGAATGCTTTCTTCAACAAGACCCTTGCGCTGTGCATAGAAATATTTGTATTCTTCCTGCTCTGCGGTCCAACCTGCCATGGCCTTGAAGTTATAGTCATTGGCCCAAGTGTGAGAGTAGGTGGCAAATACGTTTGCAGTCCATGTATTGTCGAAGTAGTGGCTCTGCGATGCATAAGTGTCGGGCTGCGAATAGATTGGCAGGTAAGGATAGCTGTTTGTACCTGCGCTCCACTGGTTGAAGCGGTAGAAGTTTACGCCTGTGCCTGCGCTGTCCTGCTGGCGGGTGTCATATGTGAAGTCGGCCTGCAGAAGTATGTCTTTGGTGATATTTGCCTGCATCCAGGCCTGAAGACGGGTCTGGTCGGTAGAAGTTTTGTCGTTGTGGCTGTAGATACGCTGAGCGATATCGTTGTTGAAGAGTGTTTTCTGACCTTCGTCGTTGTACATATAGCCGTACATCTCAAACCACGACGGGAAGCGCCACATATATGTGTACTGGTTACGAGCATCGCTGGGATTGGTGTACTCCTTGCGCGAGAAGCTGAAGCGGGCACCGGCCTTGAGGAATTTGAACACCTGGGTGTCGATGCTTGCGTTGGCCATGTAGCGGGCCATTTTGTCGGGGTTGTATTTGTTGAGACCCTCGCGGCTGTCGTAGCCGAAAGAAACACGGTAGTGTGTCGAGCCCGAAGCGCCTTCGAGGCTCACATTGTGTTTTTGGCCGGGAGCCCACTGGTAGAGAGTCTTGCGTACATCCCAATCGGCAAAGCAGAATGCACGAGTCGACTGCATTACATTGCCGGTGAAGGGGTTGAGGTCGCCTTTGTTGAAGAAGAAGAAGTCACCTACATTGTTTTTGTCAACATAAGGCTTGAGTTCTACCATGTCGGTGTACTTCTGTCCACCGTGCTGCTGTGCCCATGCCTGAGCGAAGGGAAGCATATCGGTAGGAATCATACCGAAACCGCCTTTTTCAGCACCGGGGTTGGTGTTGGCGATGTCGAGGATGAGGTCATCGACAGTAGTGTTCTTTTCAGGAAGAACTGTCGGCTGGCTCCAAGAGAAGTTATTGTTGTAGCTGATAGAAACGCGGTCTTTGGTGTTGGCAGTCTTAGTTGTGATAAGAATCACACCGAAAGCAGCGCGGGTACCGTAGATAGACGAAGAAGCGGCGTCTTTGAGAACGCTGATTTCTGCGATATCTTCGGGATTGAGGAAGCTCATGTCTTCAACGGGCACACCGTCGACAACGATGAGAGGATTTGAAGTGTGGCTGTTGGAGAGGGTTCCGACACCACGGATATTGATAGAAGGATTATCGGAGATGTCACCGCTTGAGGTGGTGATTGTAAGGCCGGGAACAGAGCCCTGAAGTGCACGTGCTACATCCTGCACGGGGCGGCTGTCCATGGTGCGTGCTACGTCGACGGTAGATACGGCACCGGTGAGGTTAGCTTTCTTCTGAGTGCCGTAACCAACGACAACCAGCTGATTGAGAGTTTCGGTAGTAGGCTCGAGATAAACGGTCATGTCGTTGGCGGCAGCCATTGTCACGGCCTTGTAGCCCACGTAGCTGATTTCGAGATTAGCTCCGGCGGGGATACGGATTTTGAAGTTACCGAAAGCGTCGGTTGCGACGGCGTTCGATTTCACTCCTTTCTGCACAACGCTTGCGCCGATAACCGGCTCGTTGTTTTCATCCAGAACGGTACCGTTGATGAGGGTAGCCGCTTGACTCTGTTGCTGAGGCTGCGGGTTTGCAGATGCGGAGATAGTACCGAGCATCGGCATTCCGGCCAACAGAAGCATAGTCAGATAAAGATGCTTTCTCATAAAGTGTTGATTGGATTTTTGCCCACGGGTTTCGTCATGCTGTTTTTGCAGCAGTCAGACCTTGCAGGAGGATAAAATTGATTGTTGGTTTAGTTTTATGCGAGTTGGGGTTAAAATTTTAAAGAATTGTGTTTCAGCACGTCGACAAGCGGCAGCCTGAAACAGCCGATAGATTGTTGTGTTGTCCGTTAGTATGAATTAATTAAAAAAGGTTAAGGTTTACCGGGCCGTGAAAGCATGAATGCTTTGTTGACGCGTCAAATTTAGATATACTTTTTTAAAATTGCAAAAGTTTTTTACTGTTTTTTTATTTTTTTAACGATTTCGCAAATGCGAACTTTTTTGGTCGTTTTTTCTTTTAAAGAATAGTGAAAGGAGCAAATGGCTTTTGGAGAACGACAAAAAAATCTTAACTTTGCAGACATCTAAACGGTTAAATAATGAAAGGAGCTATATTACGCTTGCTTAGCGTACTTTTGGTAGTAGCCGCGTCGTCGCTGATAAGTGCCGAAGCGCACAATCACCAACGCGGGGAGAAGTCATTCGGTCCTCGTCTGGGCTATGTGACACGTAACTCGTCGGCATACGGCGGTCTGGCATTTGAGTATCAGCTTAGCAGCGTAGTGCGTCTCGCTCCGCGTCTTGGCCTTATATTCCGAAATAAAGACCTCGACGGTCTGAAAGTGGACGTCGACGTTCAGTTTCCTCTCGATTTGGCCGTGGGAAAAGCCTGTTTCTATCCTATTGCTGGCGTCGCATTCACTTCGTGGAACCGCCACGGCGAGCGCGATGAAAACGATAAGGATGTCACAACCCACGACAATCAGTGGGGTCTCAATGCCGGTCTTGGCTTCGAGTATCGTGTAAGCCACACTCTCAAATTGTCGGTAGAAGGCGAGTACACACTTATGAAGCATCTTCCGGGTGCGTACGTGTCGGCGGGTATAGCTTTTTGTTTTTAAATAAATCGTAGACCTGATTATGTCAGTTGTAATATTGGGAATCGAATCGTCGTGCGACGACACTTCGGCGGCAGTTGTGTGCGACGGCATATTGCTTAGCAATGTCATAGCCTCGCAGCAAGTGCACGAAGACTATGGCGGCGTGGTGCCTGAGCTTGCCTCGCGCGCCCATCAGCAAAATATAGTGCCGGTGGTCGATGCTGCCATAAAACGTGCAGGCATAGACCGCAGAGAGCTGTCGGCAATCGCCTTTACACGCGGGCCGGGCCTGATAGGCTCGTTGCTCGTCGGCACCAGTTTTGCCAAAGGTCTTTCGCTGGGTCTGCGTATACCTATCATTGATGTGAATCATCTCCACGGTCATGTACTCGCACATTTTGTGCGCGAGACTGCAGATGACCGCGTGCCCGAGTTCCCGTATCTGTGCCTGCTCATATCGGGCGGCAATTCGCAGCTGATACTGGTGCGCAATACAACGACATGGAGATTCTCGGCCGCACCATCGACGATGCCGCCGGCGAGGCGTTCGACAAATGCGCCAAAGTAATGGGCCTCCCCTATCCCGGCGGCCCGCACATCGACCGGCTTGCAGCCGAGGGCGACCCCAAGCGATTCAAATTCGCCAAGCCGCACATCCAGGGCCTTGACTACAGTTTCTCCGGCCTCAAGACATCATTCCTCTATACGCTTCGCGATGGACTGCGTGCCAATCCCGACTTCATAGAGCAGAATAAAGCAGACCTTGCAGCGTCGCTTCAGGCTACAATCATCGCCATATTGCTTGATAAACTCGACAAAGCCGTGCGGCAGACAGGCGTGCGCACCGTTGCCATAGGCGGAGGTGTGTCGGCCAACAGCGGTGTGCGCGCGGCCGTGGCCGACTACTGCTCCCGCCATGGCCTGAGGCATTTATCCCCGAACGTAAATTCACCACCGACAATGCCGCAATGGTGGCTATCGCCGGCTATTTCAAATATCTCGACAAACAATTCTGCCCCTACGAGCTCGCTCCTTATGCGCGAGTTGAAATATAACAAGGGCTTATATGAATCTCTCTATAATTATAATCGGTGACGAAATCCTCCTCGGAGGCGTCACCGATACTAATTCGGGCCTTATAGCCCGCAAGTTCACGGCCGACGGCTGGCAGGTGCGCCGCATACGCACGGTGTCGGATAAAGCCGAGGATATCGAAGCTGCAATATGCGAATCGCTTGATGAAAGCGAACTTGTAATCACCACGGGAGGTCTCGGCCCTACACGCGATGATATCACGAAACCTGTGCTGGCACGCATTTTTGGCGGTGCTATTGTCGAGAATGCTGCTGTGCTTGACAACGTGAAGCGTATTTTTGCCGAACGAGGTCTCGAACTCAACGAACTTACACGTACTCAAGCTCTTGTGCCTGATTCATGTAGAGTAATTCAGAATAGATACGGCACTGCGCCGCTTATGTGGTTTGAGAAAGAGGGGCGAGTTCTTGTAGCTATGCCGGGTGTGCCTTTTGAAACCCGCGGCATGCTCGACGAGGTTGCCCGAGAGGTGTATGAACGCTTCGGCCACGGCGGTCTTGTGGCTCATAGAGAGTTTACTGTCTGCGGTATTTGTGAATCGGCTCTTGCAGAACGACTTGCCGCGTTTGAGGATAGTCTTCCCTCGTATTATAAACTTGCCTATCTGCCCAATCCGGGCGAAATCGTGATGCGTCTTGATGCCGACTTTTCGTCGTGCCCCGGCGAAGCCGAGCACTTCGATGAATATGCCTCTCGCTTCGAAGAAGCTGTAGGAGAGTATCTTGTCGGTCGTGGTAAACTCACGCCTGCCGAGCTTGTGCTTGCCAAAATGCGCCGTCACGGCTATAGAATCGCTACTGCCGAGAGTTGCACGGGCGGCAATATAGCTCATCTAATTACCTCTATAGCCGGTTGCTCCGATGTGATGCTCGGTGGAGTGGTGTCGTACTGCAACGAGGTGAAGATGAAAGTATTAGGTGTAAGTGAAACTACACTTGAGCACTATGGTGCTGTAAGTGAAGGCACGGTGCGCCAAATGGCCGAAGGTGTGCGCCGTCTTGTCGGGGCCGATTGCGCTGTGGCTACATCGGGAATCGCAGGGCCGGGCGGAGCGGTGCCGGGCAAACCTGTGGGCACGGTGTGGATTGCCGCCGCCACTCCCGAAGGCGTGAAAGCTGAGTGCTGTCACTTCCGTGGCGACCGTCAGTCGGTGATAGACCGAGCGTCGGCTCGTGCACTCACCATGCTTGCGGATATGCTGTGAAACAAAGACTTACTGAGCGTAGAGGGGGACGCAGTCCATTAAGTAGCGACGGAGTTCTCCCCACTGGTAATATACGCTGTCGTCGCCCTTGCGGAGGGCAACGGGGTGTTCGTTGAGGTCGACACGCACGTAGTAGCGGCCTGAACGGCGGGCTTTGAATACAATGAACTGAATATTTGCAGCCATAGGTATGACCTCAAAGTCTCGCCAGTGCAGGGCTACGGTGTCGAAGAAGTTTGTAAGATAGTAGCAACCGGGAATGTGGAGGAGCGACAGCAACGGCATCAGGGTTTCGGCGTGTCCGAATCGAAGTACGGCGGTTGTGGAGGTATCCTCGCCATTTACAAAGGCATCGGTGGTCTCGATAATGTTGAGTACAAGGTCGGCAGCGATGTCGGCCGGAACTGACGATAAGGTAGTTGCAGTGCGCACGAGATACTGGCGCATATTGAAGCAGCTCCATAACGCATTGGCTTCGGCAACAGTGAAATACTTGTCCATTTGAGAAGGAAGGCCCATTGCGCTCAGGCCTGCCACGACATAATACTCGGTAATGGCAAGCTCGCGTGCGGCAGCATCGCTTGCCCACGGATAATTGTCGCCTAATACACGCTTTATGGCCGATATGGGTGCTGTCTTGGCAAAGTATTCATCGTAAGTCGGTTGCGTTACTTTGTCTTTGCGGAATGCAAGGTAGTCTTTGTCGATGTCGAAAGGCCTCATCAGAGGCGAGTTGACGCGTCCGGTGGATGTCTCGAAAGTAAGGCGGTTGCTCATTCTATCGAGCTGATGCGTGAAGCAGTACATGCTCATCATCGCACGTGGCGAGTATGAAGAAATTGCTTTTACAACGCTCTCACGGCCAAATACTTCGGTGAAGTTATAGAACATTCGTGTGGCGAGCATCGCCTGCTCGTTCATGCCGAGCGAGTCGAGCGCTCCCCAGCGGTTGTTGGATGCGGCGATGACTTCGTCGTTGAGTTTGCGCAGTTGCTTGCCAAGGGGAGTGATTGTGCCGAGGGAATCGGCGTGCTCAAGTGCCCGACGAAGGGTGAGGCAGTTGGCTGCCGATGCCGGATAGCGCGCTCCGTGACGCCCTACATGGTTGATGAATACCGGAGTAAGAGAGTCGGGGTACTGATATTCCTCGGTGGGTGTAGGGTAGGGCATGAGCGAGCCCTCACACTGAGCGAATGAGTAGTCAGTATCGGTCGGCGATGACGCAAACAGCGATGCGGAGCAGGCTAATATGAGAGACGGAAGGGTTAAATTGACGAGTTTCATCGTAAATGAAATGTTAAAACGCGGAACGAATGCCCATGCAAAATGTTATAACAGAGACTGCGGACATATTTCCGAAGCACTCCTTAAAATAAGAACGTGAGTCGGGCAACTTGTGTTCGGAAACGCTCTATCGCAAAATTACTAAATTTTGCTCAACTGCCAAAAAATTGCTAAATTTGCAGAGATTAACCCTAAGAATAATGAATACGTCGGTTATAGTGCGGTTCGTCATACTGGGCCTGCTGTGGCTCGGTCTTGTATGCTATATAGTTGCCCATACCCGGGTGACGCTATACACTGTGTTTGTAATAGTTGCTTCAGCGATTATTATTTTTGTGCCGATGTATAAAAAATATGTCAGAAAATGAGCGAAAAAGCTCTTAGCATTTCCGGTGAGCCGTTGTTGCCAAAGATTGACAGTCCGGCCGACCTGCGGAAGTTGTCGCCCGACAGTCTTCCGCAGCTATGCAGTGAAATACGCGAGTTTCTAATACAGTCTCTGTCGCAGACATCCGGGCCACTTCGCCTCGTCGATGGGCTCGGTCGAGCTCACCGTGGCCCTGCACTATGTGTTCGACACCCCATACGACCGCATCGTGTGGGATGTGGGCCATCAGGCCTACGGGCACAAGCTGCTGACAGGTCGTCGTGACGCATTCGATACCTTGCGCAAATTCGGAGGGCTGAGCGGTTTTCCCAATCCGACGGAAAGCGAATACGATACTTTTGCCGCCGGTCATGCGTCGAACGCCATATCGGCGGGTTTAGGCATGAGTATAGCGTCGCGGCTTCACGGCGACACACCCCGGCGCAATGTAGTGGCAGTGGTAGGCGACGCCTCAATCAGCGGCGGTCTGTCGTTCGAAGGTCTTAACAACGCTTCCAATACGCCCAATAATCTGCTGATTATTCTCAACGACAATGATATGTCGATTGACCAAAATGTCGGCGCACTCAATTCGTATCTCACACATATAAATACTTCGCGGCTGTATAACGATATACGTTACAAGGCTTACCATTTGCTCCGTCGCCTTCATTTGGTGTCGGACCGCAGACGCGGCGCTTTGCTGCGCTTCAACAACAGTCTCAAATCGCTGTTGGGCGGCAGTCAGAATCTTTTCGAAGGTTTCAATATACGTTATTTCGGGCCGTTCGATGGCAATGATATCGCCACTGTGATTCGCGTTCTCAATGACATACGCGATATGGAAGGCCCTCGTATACTGCATCTGCGCACCGTGAAGGGCAAAGGTTATGCGCCTGCCGAGGCCGACCCTGCATCGTGGCATGCTCCCGGTCGCTTCGACCCTGCAACAGGTAAGCGAGCCGAGGCTGTGCCGGACCCGTCGAAGCCTCCAAAATATCAGGATGTATTCGGCGATACGCTTGTGGAGCTTGCTCAGGCCAATTCGGCAATCACGGCCATATCGGCGGCTATGCTTTCGGGAACGTCTGTAGGTACGATGCAGGCTGTGATGCCCGAACGAGTGTTCGACGTGGGTATATCGGAGGGTCATGCCGTTACTTTTGCCGGTGGACTTGCCAAAGACGGTATGCGCCCCTATGTGGCGATTTATTCGAGTTTCCTGCAGCGTGCCTACGACCACATAATCCACGATGTCGCTCTCAATAAGCTTCCGGTTACTTTCTGTATTGACAGAGCCGGTCTTGTGGGAGAGGACGGTGCCACTCATCACGGTGTGTTCGACCTTGCGTATCTGCGCACGATTCCTAATATGACAATTGCGGCGCCGCGTGATGAGCATATGCTCCGTAATTTGCTCTTTACATCGCAGGCCGACAATCACGGTCCCTTTGCTATCCGTTATCCGCGAGGCCGCGGCACACGCACCGACTGGCGTAACGATATGCACGCTCTGCCCGTAGGCAAAGGTGAAAGACTTGCAGAGGGAAGCGACGCCGTGATACTGTCGATTGGTACTACTGCCGGCGAAGTCTCCAAAGCAATCGAGGCGGCAAAAAAGCAGGGTATCAGTGTAGGTCATTATGATATGATTTTCCTCAAACCACTTGACGAAGAACTGCTTCGTGAGGCGGCTTCCAAAAACGTGCCTCTGATAACGGTTGAAGACGGCACTGTGAATGGCGGCCTTGGCAGCGCCGTAGCCGAGTGGCTTGCAGACAACGATATAAATGTGCCGCTGCGGCGTGTCGGTATTCCCGACGAGTTCATACCGCAGGGTACTCCTGCCCAGCTTCAGCGCATGGCCGGTATAGATGCCGAGGCCATACTCAAGGCTGTGGAAGAAGTAGTGAAACCTGAATCAAAGGAGGAACTATGAGAATTGTGATTGCCGGAGCCGGCGAGGTAGGCTCACATCTTGCCAAGCTTCTGTCGGCAGAGGAGCAGGATATTCTGGTTATCGACGATGACCTGGAGCGTCTTGCAGTGCTTGATGCGAATTATAATCTGATGACACACTCGGGCAGCCCGACATCGTTTGCCACACTCCGTGAGGCATCGGTTGGAAGCGCCGATTTGTTTATAGCCGTAACTCCCTATGAAGCAAGTAATATAGTGGCTTGCGGCATAGCCAAGAGTCTTGGTGCGAAGAAGACAGTAGCTCGAATCGGCTCGTATGACTTCATGGACCCTGATAACGAAGAAGTGGTGAAGTCTATGGGTATTGACCGAGTGATTTATCCCGAATATCTTGCCGCACAAGAAATCATAACGGCCCTCAAACGCACATGGGCTCGATATTGGTTTGAGCTTCACGACGGCAGCCTGATTCTTGCCGGCGTAAAATTGCGCGAGGGCGCTCCGTTGGCAGGTATGCTGTTGCGCGACTTGGCGTACTCGAATCACGAGTTGCATGTGTCGGCTATCAAACGCAACCACGAAACGATTATCCCCCGTGGCGACGACCGTATAGAGGCCGGAGACATATTGTATATAAACACAACAAAGGACCGTATACCCGACCTGATAGCACTCACCGGTAAACAGGAACATCGCATAAAGCGCGTGCTGATTATGGGCGGCTCAAAGATGGCCGTGCGCCTGGTGCGCAATGCCGGAAGCGAATTCAAGTTCAAGATAGTTGACAATGACCCTGAAGTTTGCCGTCAGCTGCCATTCAAGTGTCCTGACTGTGAAATCATATATGGCGACGGCCGTGACCCCGAACTGCTTGCCGACATAGGCATCACAGAGATGGATGCGTTTGTGGCTCTTACCGACAGTAGCGAAACGAATATATTTACCTGTCTCACGGCCAAAGGAAATGGGCGTGAAGAAAACAGTGGCCGACGTTGAGAACATTCAGTTCATATCGCAGGCCGAAAACCTGAATATCGGCACGGTGATCAACAAGAAGCTGCTTGCCTCGAGTTCTATTTTCCAGCTTCTGCTCGACGCCGACTCGTCGACGTCGAAATGCCTTGCTCTTGCCGATGCCGAAGTTGCCGAGCTCGAAGCGCGCGAAGATTCGAAAATCACCAAAGCACCGGTCAAAGAACTTTCGTTACCTAAAGAACTGACCCTTGCAGGACTTTTCCGCAAGGGCAAAGGTCTGCTAATCAACGGTAACACACATATACAGCCCGGCGACCACGTGCTTGTGTTCTGCCTTGCCGGAGCGCTTCATAAAGTAGAAAAATTATTTAACTGACGATGTTCAAGAAAATACCGCGTACACTCATCAATCTGCGTCTGATTATACGCATTGTGGGGTGGCTTCTGATTATAGAGGCCGGGTTTCTTGTCTTCCCTACCATTACTTGCCTGATTTACAGCGAGAGCGACTGGCTGCCGTTCGGCGCCACCTCGGCAGGTACCTTGCTTGTGGGGCTTCTGCTTGCATGGCAGTCGCATCCGGTGAGCATGTATGCCGGTAAGCGCGACGGTTATCTGCTTACCTCGCTTGTGTGGGTGGTTTTCTCGTTTTTTGGCCTGATACCGTTTCTTTTCTGTTCGCACCCGCTATCGTTTACCGATGCATTCTTCGAGGCGATGTCGGGCTTTACCACAACGGGCGCTTCTGTTATCGAATCGGTGTCTGACATGAGTCACGGCATGCATATGTGGCGAGCCATGACGCAGTGGATTGGTGGCTTGGGTATTGTGCTCTTTACCCTTGCACTGTTGCCAATGCTCAATTATTCGGGCGGCCTGCAACTGTTCAATGCCGAGATGACCGGTCTTACGCACGATAAAATACAGCCACGAATCAATCAGACCGCAAAAACGCTATGGCTCTTATATATAGGCTTGACCGTGCTGCTTATAATACTGCTCAATCTCGGCCCGATGTCTGTGTTTGACAGTATATGTCATGCTTTCGGCACTATCTCGACCGGTGGATATTCGTCGCATAGCGACGGTATGTCGCTGTGGCACGACTCTGTGTATATAAAGTGCGTGATGATAGTGTTTATGTTTTTGGGCGGTGTCAATTTCGGCTTATTGTACAAGCTACTTCACGGCAAGGTAAAAGCCGTGATGAAAAACGATGTTTTCAAGACCTTTGTGGTTATCATTTTTGTGATGCTCGCCATTTTCGCCCTTGTGATATGGCTTCGCGGCCAGGCTTTCGGCTGGGAGTCGGTGACTCTCGACCCCTTGTTCCACATAGTGTCGACGATTACGTCTACAGGCTACTCGGTCGCCAACTTTGAGTTGTGGGGGCCTATAACCCTCGTTCTCACGTTTGTGATGATGGCCTTTGGCGGCTGTGCCGGTTCTACTGCCGGCGGTATGAAAATAGACCGAATAATATTATTGTTCAGAACCGGCCGAAACGAACTCTACCGTTGTCTGTATCCGAGGTCTATAACATCGGTGAAAATCAACGGTAGCATAATAAGCAATGACATCGTAACGAAGGTATTTGCATTTCTGTGCATATTCCTGGTTATGATAGTTGCCGGCGGTCTTTCACTTACGGCCTGCGGAGTCCCGTTGGTAGATGCGTACTTCTGCTCATTCTCCTGCCTGTCGAATACGGGTCTCGGTTCGGGTATCACCGGTTCCGAGGGTTCGTACAGCACGCTTCCCAATATGGCCAAATGGGTTCTGTCGTTTCTGATGCTTATAGGACGACTTGAAATATTTACTGTGCTTGTGTTATTTACCCCTTCATTCTGGAACCGTTAATGGCACGACACAATATTCTGGGCAATTGGGGCGAGCAACTCGCGGTGGACAAGCTGACATCGGAAGGCTGGCAGATTGTCGAACGTAACTGGCGTCTGGGCCATCTTGAAATCGATATAATAGCACGACGCAACGGCATTATGGTTTTTGCAGAGGTGAAAACCCGTTCAGACGATACAGACCCGCTTGAAGCTGTGACTAAAGCAAAAATATCGCATATGATGCGTGCTGCCGAGACATATATGCAGACAACCGACGCTCGTTTTCAGCCGCAGTTTGACCTTTTTGCTATAAACGGCACTCCCGACGGAGAATATACCATGGAGCATATTCCGGATGCTTTTTATGCTCCATTAAAGACTTATTGACAAAAACAATATCTATATAAAATATGAACAAAACAATAACGGCGCGTCTTGAACAATTTCGCGCACTTCTACGCAAAAACGGTGTGCAAGCCGCGATAGTACCGCAGGCCGACCCTCATCAGGGCGAATATCTGGCACCCCACTGGCAAGTGCGCCGTTGGCTGTCGGGCTTCACCGGTTCGGCCGGAGACCTTGTTGTAACGGACGACAGTGCTGCTTTGTGGACTGATTCTCGCTATTTCCTTCAGGCCGCCGAGCAGCTTGAAGGCACCGGCATAGAACTTATGAAATCGGGCTTGCCCGGCACTCCCACTATTGCACAATATCTTTGTGACAAGCTTTCGGCCGGGGATGCTGTAGGTCTTGACGGAATACTGTTTACCCAAAATCAGGTAAAGGGCTTTAAAGATTGCTTGGAAAAGAAAGGCATAGCGCTTGTAAGCAATCTTGATGTGATAGACGAGATTTGGACAGACCGCCCCGCACTTCCCGATGGCAAGATTTTTGTTCATGAACTATGTTTCGCCGGCCAGAAGGCTTCAGACAAAATCGAATCAATACTTGAGGATGCCCGTACAAAAGGCTGCAAGGCAGTGTTCGAATGTATGCTCGACAGTATTGCATGGACACTTAATATACGGTGCAATGATGTGAAGCATACTCCTGTCGCCACATCTTTTCTCTATCTCGCACCCGGCGTAGCTAAGTTGTTTATCGATGCCGCCAAGCTGAGTGAAGAAACCCGTTCTTATCTTTCCGGAGAGGGTGTAGATGTGCTGCCTTATAATGGAGTGAAGTCGTTTCTCGAAGCACTTCCTGCAGAAGAGAAAGTGCTTGTAGATGCCTCGCATACAGCCTACGAGTTGCTGAACATACTCGGCGAGCGTGCTGTTGACGGCGGTATATCGGCTGCAAACCGTTTCAAATCGGTTAAGAATGCCGTAGAGCTCGAAGGCATTCGTCATGCTATGTTGCGCGACGGTGTGGCTATGGTTCGTTCGCTAATGGAAATCAAGCGACGTGTAAGCGCCGGTGAGGATGCCGACGAGCTTGCCGTTGCAGAAATATTGCGTCATTACCGCAGCATGGGCGAGAATTACACAGACGAAAGCTTCGGCACTATCGCAGGCTACGGCCCTCACGGAGCGATTGTGCACTATGAGGCCACTGCCGAGTCGAGTTCGGCACTTCGTCCGGAAGGTCTGTTGTTGATTGACTCCGGTGCTCAGTATTACGACGGCACCACCGATATAACCCGTACAATAGCTCTTGGAACACCTACAGCCGAAGAAAAGCGTGACTTTACTCTTGTGATGAAAGGTCATATAGCGCTTGCTCTGGCAGTATTCCCTCTCGGTACATGCGGAACCCAACTCGATGTGCTCGCACACCAGTTTCTGTGGCAACATGGCCTGAACTACCTGCATGGTACCGGTCATGGTGTGGGTCACTTCCTGAGCGTACACGAAGGCCCTCACAGCATACGTATGAATTATGTAGAGCATCCGGTGCTTCCCGGCACAGTGACTTCGAACGAGCCTGGCCTTTACGTAGAAGGCGTGCACGGCATACGCTGCGAGAATCTTGTGGAATGTGTGCCGGCCATGACAACCGAATACGGCGATTTCTTACGCTTTGAAACCCTTACACTCTGTCCTTTCGAGCGGGCGCTCTTCGACACATCGCTGATGACAGAGAATGAAATAAAATGGGTCGACGATTACCATGCCCGTGTGGCATCGTGTCTTATGCCCTTGCTCACCTCCGAAGATGAGCGCCGATGGCTTGCCGACGCAACCCTTCCTCTTGATAATTAAAGTAATCAATATACGAGACTTATACAATAATGGCTCTTATCATACCTGTCCGCGGCTTTACCCCCAAAGTGGGCAAAGACTGCTTCCTTGCCGAAAACAGCACTCTTGTAGGCGACGTCACCATGGGCGACGAGTGCAGCATTTGGTTCAATGCCGTGCTCCGCGGCGACGTCAACACCATCACAATCGGCAACCGCGTGAATATTCAGGACGGCTCGGTGCTTCATACCCTCTATCAGAAATCGACCATCGAAATAGGCAATGATGTGTCGATAGGCCACAACGTCACCATCCACGGCGCCAAAATCCACGACTTCGCCCTCATCGGCATGGGTGCGGTGGTGATGGATGATGTCGAGGTAGGCTCCGGAGCCATTGTGGCCGCAGGCGCTACCGTACTCTCGCGCACCAAAATCGGCCCCAACGAACTCTGGGGAGGCTCGCCCGCCAAATTCATCAAGATGCTTGAACCCGAAAAGGCACGCGAGATGAATCACAAGATAGCTCACAACTATCTTTTCTACAGCAAGTGGTATACTGAGCCCGAAAATACACAGGAATGAAAGTACTCAAATTTGGCGGCACATCTGTAGGCTCGCCCGAACGTATGCGCCATGTGGCGGAACTGATAACCCGCGAGCGTCGCAATGTTGTGGTGCTCTCGGCTATGTCGGGAACTACCAACACCCTTGTAGAAATAGCAGAATATCTTTATAAAGGCAATATACCCGGGGCGCAGGAAACAGTCAACGGGCTATATGCCAAGTATATGACAGTTATCGAGCAGTTGCTTTCGACCATGCAGGGCAAGGCCCGTGCAGCGGCTGCCATAACCCGTGTGTTCGCACTTTTGCGCTCGTATTTCTCCGAGCCTCTGACAGAAGCGGGCGAGAAAGAGATTCTTGCTCAGGGCGAGCTTATGTCTACTTCTCTGATGCAGTGCTACCTTGAAGAGCAGGGCGTAAAGTCGGTTCTTCTGCCTGCCCTCGACTATATGCGAACCCTTGGCAGCGGCGAGCCCGACATGCAGCATATACAAGTGCGTCTGCGCAGACTAATAGACCTGGAGCCTGATGCTGAGCTTTTTCTGACTCAAGGCTACATCTGCCGCAACGACCACGGCGGGATAGACAACCTCAAGCGCGGCGGCAGCGACTATACGGCATCGATTATCGGCGCGGTGCTCGATGCCGAAGAAATACAGATATGGACCGACATCGACGGTATGCACAACAACGACCCCCGTTATGTCGAAGGCACAAGCCGGTGAGCACCCTCCATTTCGAAGAAGCCGCCGAACTTGCATACTTCGGAGCCAAAATCCTGCATCCGACCTGTGTGCTTCCTGCAAAGTTGCACAATATACCCATACGTCTACTCAATACACTCGACCCCGAAGCTTCTGGAACTCTGATTTGCAATAATATGCCCGACCGCAGGCTCAAAGCAGTGGCGGCCAAGGATAATATTACCGCTATTAAAATAAAGTCAGGCCGTATGTTGCTCGCTTACGGCTTCCTGCACAAGGTGTTCGAGACTTTTGAGAACCACCGCACAAGCATAGATATGATGGCTACGTCGGAAGTTGGAGTGTCGGTGACTGTAGATGATGACTCTCATCTTGCTGCGATAGTCGATGACCTGAAACACTTCGGCACTGTTACCGTAGACCGCGATATGGTTATTATCTGTGTTGTCGGCGACCTTGAGTGGGAAAACTGTAACTTCCAGGCAAAAGTGCTCGAGGCCCTCGACGGCATTCCACTGCGAATGATTTCGTATGGCGGCTCAAACTACAATATATCGGTGCTCGTCCGTCGTGATGACAAGGTGCGGGCTCTGAAAGCGTTAAGCGAAAAACTATTCTGACCGACAAGTACACATTTCATTTCCAAATAGGTAAACAAAACACATGATTACAGTAAGCAATCTTAGCATACAATTCGGTAAAAGAGCCTCTCTTTCAGGATGTCAATCTCAAGTTTACCCCCGGCAACTGCTACGGCATCATCGGCGCCAACGGCGCCGGCAAGTCGACGCTGATGCGCATGCTCAGCGGCCAGCTCACCCCCACCCACGGCCAGCATAGAGCAGGGCCCGGGCGAGCGCATGAGCGTGCTCGAGCAGGACCACTTCAAGTTCGACGACTGCACGGTACTTGAAACCGTGCTCCGCGGCCACACCGTGCTCTGGGACATCATGCAGGAGAAAGACGCTCTCTATGCCAAGCCCGATTTCAGCGATGCCGACGGCATGCGTGCCTCCGAACTCGAGGAGAGATTTGCCGAGCTCGAGGGCTGGAATGCCGAGAGCGATGCCGCCGCACTGCTCAGCGGTCTCGGCATCAAGGAAGACCGCCACTATATGCTCATGCGCGACGTGAGCGGTAACGAAAAGGTGCGTGTGCTTCTTGCAAAGGCCCTTTTCGGCAACCCCGACAACCTGCTGCTCGACGAACCTACCAACGACCTTGACCTCGAGAC
>JAAGKN010000601.1_pt1 | contig 58525 bp, 48 predicted proteins | sample 6206371 | NCBI WGS metagenome assembly JAAGKN01 (sample SAMN11533720, study PRJNA540317) | gut metagenome | isolation source: fecal pellets from male and female animal of same cohort | host: Peromyscus leucopus | place: USA:CA | collected 2017 | reverse complement strand
GAATGCCGCTTTTCACGAAAAAAAACTATTTCGGCATATCGAAATGTATAGAATGCACCAAAGGCTTGCCCGGCTCGGTGAGGAAATTGTTGACGTAGAAATTAACGTCGAAGCTGTCGAGGCCGATGGGCTTCTTGTTGTCGAGGCCGTAGATGGTCATGGTCATCTGCTCGAAGGGACGCACGATCATGTCGCGCGGGAATACGACCTTCTCACTGCCCGGCGCCTTGCTCAATTGAAGCGGAATAGAGCTGCGGTTGACGACCTTGAAGGTAACCTTCTTCTCGGCATATTTGATGTCGGAGATCTCGAACAGAGCCGAGAACATCGCACCGATGAGCTCCTCGCTGCCGTAGACGTGTTCGTCGGCAAGCACGGCCGTGCGGCGGTTGTCGAGAGCCTCGCGAACACCTTCGAGGGTGCGCTCCTTGGCGAAGATCAGCGTGACGGGGCGGTGCATGCCGTTGGTGTAGTCGATATTGAGGAACATCGGCTTATGGGCGTCGGTGCCGCTGATGAGCGCGCAACCGTGATCGATAGCCCAGCGGTGTGCTTCGGGTGAGTAGCCGCAGAAACCGTTGTAGATCTCTATGCCGTGCATGTAACCCTCGTTGTAGAGGTGGGTGTGCTCGTCGTACCAACGCGTCTCGTTCTGCGCCTGACGCTCCCAGTGAGGATGGTTCCACACGGTGAATGCACCCTGACGGCGAGCCTCCTTCAAGCCGGCGCGCATGGCCTTCACATGATTGTCGTCGTACTTCTCGGCGGCGGCAGCTATCGCATCGTTGTCGTCGATGAAGAGCGTGTTCCAGTGTCCGGGAGGCATGCCGCGCGAGATCTCTCCGCCGTGGATCACCAGTATGTCAGCGGCCTTGCCGGCTGCGGCGGCTATGCGGTACGACTCGTTGCGGTCGCACTTGAACATGCCCTTGTTGGTGTACTTTTGCAGACGGGTATCGACGTGATCGGTTATGGCGATTACGTCCAGGCCGTCCATCACGGCCTCCTCGACACGCGTCGTAGGCCACACCGAGCCGTCGGAGAAGACGGTGTGAATGTGCATGTCGCCTTTGAGCGTCATGTAGCCGTCGATGTCGGGAACGACGATCGGGTGAGGCACGGCCGCATCGGCAGCAAACAAGGCGAATGCAGCGACGAGGAGCGATAAAATTTTCTTTTTCATATCACAGTTTGTTAAAGTTCTATACAAAAGTAATTATTATTTTTCGTTTCGAATACCCATTTATGGGGATTTTTATCTTTTCGCCGCATATTCCATTTCGCCGCAGCCGACTATTGCCGATAGGATAAATTTGATTATTTTTGTAGAAACTATACTGCGCGTCACACTATGAAGAGCCTCGGATATATACTGCACAACGGCCACAACAGCCAGATATTATATTACATGCGGTCTTTCGCCCGCTACGCCGCGCCCAAATCGCTGCTGCGTCGCCGGCTCCCGGGGCTGCTGGCCGAGATCGACCGGCGCGAGGACGCCGATTATATCCGCGACCGCGCCGACTACTACAACAAGCTGTCGACGCCGGCCGATATATTCGGGGGGGGGATTGCTGCGCCGAGCCTGGCCGAGATGACCTACGGGCAGCGTCCGCGCCCCACGGCCTACTTCTTCGACGCATACGAATACACGCGCTTCTTCGACGACTCGCTGCGCTGGCGTTACCTCTTCGGCGACGTCACGCACACGCCCGACGTGCCCTCGATCGTCAAGAGCCGTCCCATATCCGACGACAATGCCAACTCGGTACTGCTCAACCTCGACAAGAACCGCCACTTCTGTTTTCTGCGCGACGGCATCGACTTCGCGCATAAGAGCGACCGGCTGATATTCCGCGCCTACATATCGCACAAGCCCCACCGCATACGCTTTTTCGAGCAGTGGTACGGCCACCCGATGTGCGACCTGGGCGAGTGCGACCCTCGCTGCAACGACTATCCCGAGTGGCACCGCCCGAAAATATCGTTCTACGAGCAGCTCAAATATAAATTCATACTGGCACTCGAAGGCAACGACGTGGCCACCAACCTCAAATGGATCATGTCGTCCAACTCGCTGGCCGTCATGCCCCGACCGCGCTACGAGACATGGTTCATGGAGGGACGCCTCATACCCGACTACCACTATGTGGCCATACGCGACGACTACGCCGATGTGCCCGAGCGGCTGCAATACTTCATCGACCACCCCGACCACGCCCGCGAAATAGTACGCAATGCCAATCGCTATGTCGAGCAGTTCGCCGACCGCCACCGCGAGCAGCTCATCTCGCTGCTCACCCTCGACAAATATTTCCGCCTCACGGGACAGCGATAGATCGGCGCACGGGAGAGGCCGCCGACAAGCACCGCATGGAATAGATAAAACCGCTCTGGCATTCCGGGGAGCGGTTGAACGACCGCGACGCGAGAATTTGGTTGTGGACAACATCGTGGTCGACTATTTCCACCGACATGTCATTCCGAACGTGAGTGAGGAATCTGTGGAATATAAGACCTATCGACGAGTATTGTCGCGCACAGATGTCTCACATTCGTTCGACATGACAACTTGTGTCATTCTGAGTGTAGCGCAGTGTAACGAAGAATCTGGTTGTGGAATATGTACGTGGACGACATGCCCACTCTGTCATTCTGAGGAGCATTCGAAGAATGCGACGTGAGAATCTGTGAGCGATGATTTCCATAGACTTGTCATTCTGAGGAGTGCGAAGCACGACGTGGGAGTCTCTGCACTCGACAGAGGCCAAGTCGTCGACAAAGAGAGATTCTCACGTCGCGTGCCCTGCATGCTCCTCAGAATGACAAGGAAGAATATCATGCCGGGCGAAATGCCGCATCGGCACGGTCTTGTTACGTTTTTGACAAAAATGATTACAAAATGTCTATAAAAAATTCGATATTTATTATATAAATACTCTTTATTTGGTTAACTTTACAAGTCGTCTGATCGCAAATCGTTGTAACCGCGATCCGACATCGATATATAATACCCTATATATTAATTGATTGACACTACAAACTTTAAACAATAAACACACATCTCTACTATGAACAGGAATTTTTTGAGGGGGGGGGAATCGTATGACGCTCCCGACGTCGAAATCCTCGACGTGATGATCGAAGCCGGCTTCAAGCTGTCCGACGCGGACATACTCCCGGCAGATGAAGATGATTATGGTGAATTCTAAACTATTGCAAAGATTATGAAAATGATGAAGAAATTCGCATTTCTCATTGCAGTAGCTGCAATGGGATTTACCGCCTGCTCGAAAGACGAGGGCGCAGAAGTAAATAACGAATCGTCGTTCAAACTTACTATCGAGGCCTCGGCCGACGACACCCGCAGCTCGTTCGGCGACAAGGACGAGAACGGCTATATCTCCAACTGGTCGGGCACGGAGAACGTATGGTTCTATATGGGCGAGGGTACCACCGGCGTCAAGGCCACCCCGGCAGCAGCAGGTCCCCTGACCACGTTCGACGTGACTTTCACCGGCACGGCTCCCGAGTCGGGCGTTATCTATGCCCTCTCACCCGTCGGCGACTATAACGGCACACCCAAGAAGGGCGGCTTTACGAGTTCATCTCTTTCATCTGACTACTCCTATGCCGTCATTCCCGCCGAGCAGACCCCGCTGGCCGCTTCGTGCGACGAGAGCGCACACCTGCTCGCCGCCACCAAGGAGTTCACGGGCAGCATCGAGTCGCCTCTGAAAATGCAGTTCAACCATGTCGCCGCCTACGGTAAGATGGTTATCACGAACTTCACTCCCGCGATCGCTTCGGTTACGATCACCTCGCCCGTGGCTATCGTCGGCAACAGCTGCAAATACTTCTACAAAACCGGCGTACTGAACGCCGCCGACGGCAAGACCCTGACGCTCGACGCCGCCAACGTAGAGAACAACACATTCTGGTTCGGCTGCGCACCTGCCGAGTTGACCTCGGGCGTAATGACCGTCGCCGTAACCGACACCGAGGGCAAGCGCTACGTGAAGGATATCACCCTCACGGCCGATAAGGGCATCAAGTTCATCCAGGGACGCGTAGCCGCTTTCAAGGTAAACATGGCTGGCATCGAGCCCGAGGAGACGCCCTCGCAGCTTATCCCCGACGGAGATTATGTCATTGCCGGAGCAGCCTATATGATGACTGTCGGCAATACATCAGACTCGTTCAGAGGTCGCCGTGCTCTCTCAGATATTAAGATTGACGGCAAGCTATCTGTCGACGAAGATGCCGTTTGGACTATAACCTACGATGCAGCCAAGGGTGGATATACGATCAAATCTTACTCTGAGAATACATATCTCAGCTGGAGCCGCGAAAATACCGCACCTTTAACCTCGTCGTCGTATTATGTAAATATCAATGCTGTCGACGGCGGAGGATACAATATCGTTGCATCGACCAATTCAGGGCGTCTGCTGGCACATAATAGTTCAGCTTCTCGATTCGCATTTTATGGCAATAGCCAGGAGAAAGTTTTGCAAATCATTCCGGCATACGTCGATACGACACCTGCTATTGCAGTCAACCCTACCGAGCTGGCGTTCTCTGATAAAGGCGGAGACAAGCCCGTTGAGGTTACGGTGAAGAACTTCGGCAATTACACCGTATCGGCTTCGTCGAATAACGATCAGTTCACCACCTCTGTTTCGGGCGACACGGTCACCGTTACGGCTGCGGCCAACGAGACCGACGCTGCAATCGAGGGCACCATCACCATCACTGTTACCGATGGCGAGAATACCCTGACAGAGACGGTTACGATCGAGCAAGCAGCGGCAGGCCAGTCGGTTCCCAAATATGTGAAAGTAACCTCTGCCCCCGCCGATTGGAGCGGCACATATCTTATAGTATATGAGGCAAGCAATACAGTAGGATATGTATTTAATAATACAGATGCTGCCAGAGATTTTATAGCTGCAACCATAGATAATTATACCATTGCCGTTACCACTGCACTTGCGGCAGAGGAGGTGGTAATTGCGGCTATGACCGGCGGATACTCTATAAAAGGCAAAAATGGATACCTCTATAATAGCGCTAAAGCAGGCAAGAATGGATTAGGTTTCAAGACGACGGCACAAGCCAATACTATTGAATACAACACCAATAATGTTACTATTAAACATAACGGTTCTACTCTGCGTTTCAATGCTACTGATCTGCAGGAGCGATTCCGTTATTATGGATCAGGCCAACAACCTATTCAACTCTATAAATTAGAGAATTAATCTTCGGACAGCGAAAGAGACGCAGAGGTTTATTCCGCCATTCTCTTTTGCTCAATCCACTAAATTGTAACGATAGCGTTATTGTAACGCATTGTTTTGGCGATAGGCGGCACATGCCGCCTATCTTTTTTGCCACTCTGTCATTCTGAGGAGCGTGCAGAGCACGCGACGTGAGAATCTCTCTTTCGAGCGAGCAATCCGATGTCGAGTGCAGAGACTCCCACGGTCGGGCAATGCCCTCCCTCGGAGTGACATATCGTATGCTACTATATCCTCTGCTCTGTCATTCTGAGGAGCGTGCAGGGCACGCGACGTGAGAATCTCTCTTTCGAGCGAGCAATCCGATGTCAAATGCCGAGACTCCCACGTCGTGCTACGCACTCCTCGGAGTGACAGGGTGGTCAAGTCTACCCCAACCAGATTCTTCATTACGCTATGCTTCATTCAGAATGACACAAGTTGTCATGTCGAACGAATGTGAGACATCTGTGCGCGACAAGGCTCATCGATAGGTCTTATATTCCACAGATTCCTCACTCACGTTCGGAGTGACATGTCTTGCAAAAAAAGAGATTCTCACGTCGGACGCAGGCGTCCTCCTCAGAATGACACAGTGGAAATACTCGCGCACAGATTCTCACGTCGCAACTTCGTTGCTCCTCAGAATGACAAGCCTATGGAAATCATCGCGAGAGATTCTCACGTCGGCCGTAAACGTCCTCCTCAGAATGACAATTATTCGCACCGATGATCCTTATGCGGGTTTCGCGACGAAACTTTTTGTTTCGGTTTTATTGTCGAACCGAAATTTTTGCATACCTTTGCCTAAGCATGGACATCGTCGCAGGCCGGAGCCGGCAAAAGGCGCCGGAGAGAAAAAGCGTCGATGCGCAGGGGCGATGTTCATCACGACACAACCGCATGAAATAGTTATAATTAAAACATAAACAATATGTCACAATTCAACAAATTTCGTTCGATCTATTCCGCCGAGGAGTTGCGTGAGCGTCTGCGCAATATCCGCCACGTCGCACTCGACATGGACGGAACGATCTACATGGGTATGTCGCTCTTTCCCTACACCAAATCGTTCCTTTCGGGATTGAAGGAGTTGGGCGTAAGCTACTCGTTCCTGACCAACAACCCCTCGAAGTCGATAGCCGACTACCTGCACAAGCTCTCGTCGCTGGGCATAGAGGCCACGCGCGAGGAGATGTATACCACGGCGCTGGCCACCATCGACTACATAAAGACCAACTTCCCCGAGGCGCGTCGTCTGTTCCTGCTGGGCACGCCGTCGATGATCTCGGAGTTCGAGAAGGCAGGTTTCGAGTCGACGACCGACGATCCGAACGATGTACCCGACGTCATCGTCGCAGCTTTCGACATGACGCTCCAATACGACCGTCTGTGCCGCGCCGCATGGTGGGTATCGCAGGGCGTGCCCTACATTGCCACCAACCCCGACCGTGTGTGCCCCACCGACCAGAAGGTCGTGCTGGTCGACTGCGGTTCGATATGCAAGTGCATCGAGCACGCCACGGGACGCCGCCCCGACATCACGCTGGGCAAGCCCGATCCCAACATGCTCTCGGGCATACTCCACCGCTACGGCTTGCAGCCCGATCAGATAGCCATGGTGGGCGACCGCATCTACACCGACATAGAGATGGCGCACAATGCCAACGCCATGGGTGTGCTGGTGCTCTCGGGCGAGACCACGCTCGAAGTGGCCGATGCCGCCGAGAAGCAGCCGCACATCATCTGCGACAACATCGGCGTGCTGGGCGAGCTGATAGCCCAGGCGCACAAGGAGTAAGGCGCGACATGCGATACGCAAACCACACGACAGTCCGATCCGCAAGATCGGACTGTTTTTTGCATATCGACACATATATTATATATTTGTAGGCGAAAAATCTTGTCAAGACATTATGGAGTATCTGCTTTTAGCCGTCGGACTGATCGTAATAGTCGTCGGCGCCATGATCCTCACCGACGGATCGGTGGCTCTGGCCGAGCGATTCGGCATGCCCGAGTTCATCATAGGACTCACGGTGGTGGCCGTAGGCACGTCGATGCCCGAGTTGTCGGTGAGCGTGTTGTCGGCCATAAAGGGCAACAGCGACATGGCCATAGGCAACGTCGTGGGTTCCAACATATTCAACATATTCGTCATACTGGGTATATGCGCCATGATAGCCCCGATAATCTTCTCCGCCACCAATATCCGCCGCGACATACCGCTCTGCATAGCCGCCTCGCTTATGCTGGGTCTGTTCACCCTCGGCGAGTCGGTGCACCCCCATTGGAGCAGCAGTATAACGCGCTTGGAGGGTGTGGTGATGCTCGTGTGCTACGCAGCCATGATATGGTACTCGATGCACGCCGAGAGCCGCCATCGCGACAAGGAGTCGGACTACCTGAAAACCGACGACAAACAGCGCAAACCTCTGTGGCTCTCCATCGTGTTCGTCGTGGCCGGACTGGCGGCACTCATCTTCGGCGGCGATATGTGCGTGCGCAACGCCTCGGCCATAGCGCGCAGCCTCGGCGTCGGCGAATCGGTCATAGCCATAACGATAGTGGCCGGCGGCACGTCGCTGCCCGAATTGGCGTCGAGCATCGCCGCCGTCGTGAAACATCGTCCGTCGCTGGCACTGGGCAACGTACTCGGCTCCAACATGGCCAACATACTGCTCGTGCTGGGCATGAGCGCGACAATTCGCCCGTTGGAACTTAAAGGCGTCACCATAAGCGATATATGGTTCATGGTCATAGGCTCTATCCTGCTGCTCGTAACAGCCGTATCGATAGGCCGCAACAAGATGACACGCGTGGAGGGAGCCGTGATGCTGACCATCTACGTGTTATACATAGCAAGTCTTCTGCGCTGATATTTTCACCTGCCATATCATTCCGAGGCGCGTTCTGCGGAACACGACACGAGAATAATCGATGCAAAACGCTGTCATTCTGAGGAGGACGCCTGCGTCCGACGTGAGAATCTGTGCGCGATGATTTCCATAGACTTGTCATTCTGAGGAGCAACGCAGTTGCGACGTGAGAATCTCTTTTTTGTCTACCACAACCAGATTCTTCACTGCGTTCAGAATGACATTTCACACAAGAGACTCCCACGGTCATTTCGTTCCCTCGGAGTGACATTAAAGAGAATCATAGCATAATACACACGCAACCGAAAAAAGGAAACACCCGCCCGCGGAGCGGCACGATGAAAATCCCGACGGGCAATGCCAAATAAATTTGGTGTTACGCTCGCTTATTCGTATATTTACCAAATTTTTCAAGGTGAATATTAAACACGGATTATATGTTCGATATATTGCTTTATGCCGACCGACTGGCCACAGAGAGTGCCGATAACGGATTGTTCGCAAATATCTCGACCTCAGGGTCGTTCATGCTGATGATCGTCATAGCCGTCGTGGGCTACATCGTGCAGGCGCGCCTGCAAAGCGTCTTCGCCAAATATTCCGAGGTGGCCTCGCCGGGCGGCATGACGGGCGCCGAGCTGGCCGAGAAGATGCTGCGCGACAACGGCATACACAACGTCAAGGTGACCCACGTGCGCGGTCATCTGACCGACCATTTCAACCCGCAGACCATGACCGTCAACCTGAGCGACAGCGTCTACTCGTCACGCAGCATAGCCGCCGCGGCCGTGGCCTGCCACGAGTGCGGCCACGCCGTGCAGCATGCCCGCGGATATGCCCCGCTGCGCCTGCGCTCCAATCTGGTGCCGATAGTCAACTTCTCGTCGCAGATAGCCACATGGGTTATTCTGGCCGGCATAGCACTGCTGGCCGTGACGCAAAACGCCACTCTGTGCTGGATCGGCATAGGCCTGATAGCCATGTCGGCCGTATTCTCCGTAGTCACGCTGCCGGTGGAGTACAACGCTTCGCAGAGGGCATTGGAGTGGTTGGAGTCGAGCGGCACGCTGCGCGGCGGCGAGATCGACGGCGCACGCGTGGCACTGCGCTGGGCGGCACGCACCTATCTTGTGGCGGCACTGAGTGCCATAGCCACCATAATATACTACATTTCGATCATCTCCTCACGACGCGACTAAACGATGATGCGCAAAAGAAACTCCCTTTTCAGAGGGTGGCTCACAACCCTATGCGTAGCCGCAGGCGTATGCGCCACGGCGCTGATTCCACCCACCGAGGTGTTCGGTGTGAAACTCCATCGCACCAACATACTCTCCGAGCTGTCGCACTTCGAGAGCGACGAGAGCGACAACCTGGTCGAATACGAGGCCGACATCGAGCGGTTGGAGGAGCAGATAGCCATGATCGAGAGCATGCAGGCTGCGCCCGAGATCGCAGCCGACTCGGTTGAGACAGAATCTATTACCATCACCTACGAGTGGCGCACCGACGACTACTCTCCGCTGGCGAGCGCCCGCCGCCCATCATCCTCGGAGCTGTTGCCGGCAGCCGATGCCACGATCGTCCCGATAGAGGATTTCGACACCCTGCCGCAGAGCCGCTTCGACCGATTCGTAGAGAAGCTGGCCGAGGGAGAGCCCGTGCGCATAGCATTCATGGGCGACTCGTTCGTCGAGGGCGATATTCTCACGGTCGACCTGCGCCACGAGCTGCAAACGCTGTTCGGCGGCCGCGGTGTGGGATTCGTCTCATGCGACATTCCCTTCGCCACCTCGCGCAAGAGCATCAAACGCCGCTCGACAGGGTGGTCGTCATACAGCATCATGAAGCCCAAGGCCGCCCCCGAGGCCATACGCGACAAGTTCTTCGTCTCGGGCTACATGGCCCATGGCGGCGCAGGAGCCTCAACGCGCTGGGAGGTGACCGAGTCATATCCGACTCTGGGAGAGGCCACCACCGCCCGCCTGCTGCTGATAAGCACCGACGACAGCCAGGTGGAACTGACTCTCAATGACACGCTGAGCCGCCGCTTCGATATAGAGGGTGACGAGTCGCTGCGACAGATCATCGTCGAGTCGGCACCCTATCGCTCGATAGCGTTGAAGGTGATAGACGGGCGCGTGATCTGCTACGGTGCCCAGATCGGATCCGACGACGGCGTGCAGGTCGACAACTTCTCGGTTCGCAGCAACAACGGCCACGCCATATTCGGCACCAATCCGGCCATCAACCGACAGGCCGACGCCCTGATCGGCGGCTACGATCTGGTGGTGCTGCAATACGGACTCAACATCATGCAGGCCGGACAACGCAACTACTCGAAATATCGCGACCAGCTGCGCGACATGATAGCCTACGCCGAACGCTGCTTCCCCGATGCCGCCATACTCGTGCTGGGCGTGAGCGACCGTTGCGTGAAAAACGACCAGAGCGGCGCATACGAGCCTATCGGCTCGGCCGACGCGCTCTCGGCATACCAGCGCGCCGCGGCCGACAGCTGCCGCGTGGCGTTCTGGAACACCTACGAGGCCATGCGCTCGATGGGTGGCATGAAGGGCTTCGTGGCCAACAAATGGGCTGCGGGAGACTACACCCACATCAACTACGGCGGAGGCCGTGCCGTGGCACGTGCACTGATGCTGCCCATACGCGAGATGGCGGCACGCAAGGTCGCCGCACGCGAACGCGCCGAGCAGGCCGAGCGGCTGCGCCGGCAACGGATCGAGCAGGAGCGTCTGCAACGCGAGGAGCAGATGCAGATGCGTCTAAGCCCGATCATCGAGATGGCCGACACGCTGGCCGGCGACATATTCACTATTCAAACCGAGGAGTAAGCGACAATGGAACTGCCCGTATTCGCCGATAATATCGCCGAGCGCATCGAGACACTGCTGCAATTCGACCCGACCGCGCCCATGACCCTTGCCAGCGGCTTCTTTCTGGCGGCGTTCATCCTCTTTCTGACCGGCTATGTCGTCATCAGACGCGCCGTCACGCTGCGCACGATCTACGTTACGCTATTCTCGCTCTACTTCTACTATAAGCTCAGCGGCATATACCTTATATTATTAATACTGGTGGCTGCGAACGACTTCATCATCGGACGACGCGTGGCACGCGAGAAACGCTGCTGCCGCAGCGGAAAGGGCTGGGTGGCGTGGAGCGTCGCGGTAAACGTCGGCATACTCATCTACTTCAAGGCCACGGGCTTCTTCGTCGAGCTGTTGGAGGGCTTCTACGGCGAGGGCGTGCTCGACATAGGCAAGGTGGTGGCACCGGCCGGCGTGTCGTTCTTCGTCTTTCAATCCATATCCTACGTGGTCGACATATACCGCGACCGCATACGACCGCTCCGCCACCTGACGGATTATATGTTCCTGCTGTCGTTCTTTCCCAAGATGTTTCTGGGTCCGCTGGTGCGCAATGCCGACTTCATAGCCCAGATGCACGACCGCGACACGGCACCCTCGCGCGAAGACATAGGTCGCGCCGCACGGCTGATAGCGGGAGGACTTATAAAATATGCCGTGCTGGCCAAGTGCATAGGCGTGCTGCTGGTGCGTCCGGCCTTCGCCGGCGAGATGGGCGACGAGGGTTTCGTGGCACTGATGGCCATCTACGGCTTCACGATGCAGATCTACTGCGACTTCTCGGGTTACTCCGATCTGGCTGTGGGCGTGGCTCTGCTGATGGGTTTCCGCCTGCCGCAGAACTTCGACGCCCCCTACCACTCGGCCACTATAACCGAGTTCTGGCACCGCTGGCACATATCACTCTCTACCTGGCTCAGAGACTACGTCTACATACCTCTCGGCGGCAACCGCCGCGGGCGGCTGCGCACCTATTGGAATCTGATAATCACCATGTTCCTTGGAGGACTGTGGCACGGCGTAGGACTCACCTTCATAGCGTGGGGTCTGCTCCACGGCGTGGCGCTGGCACTGCACAAGGTGTGGCTGGCGGTGATTCCAGGGGCCAAGGCACTGGGGCGGGAGATGCCTCTGTGGCGACGCGCGGCGGGCGTAGCAATCACGTTCCACCTGGTGGCATTCGGCTGGCTGCTGTTCAATGCCGACGACATGACACAGGTGGCGACGATGCTCGACCGCATAGCCCGCAATTTCGATGCGTCGCAGATCATGCCCACGCTCGAAGACTCGTGGGTGGCATTCGTCATGATGGGCATCGGCTACGCCATGCACTCTCTGCCGACGAGCTTCGACCGCCGCATCGAGGCGTCGATCATACGGGGCGGCTTCGTCGTTCAGGTGGTGCTGATAGTGGCGGCTATATGGTGCACTATGCAGTGCGGAGCGATGTTGGAGGCCGCCGACGTAGCCGGCGCCGGACTGCCTATTTATGCTAATTTCTAAACTTTTCATACGATGACCTGGGACTGGGGAATTTTCAAGGCTCTCAATTTCGACGGCGGCACGACCATGGACGCCGCCATGGAGACCATATCGGGCACGGCGATGTGGATACCGCTCTACCTGCTGATATTCTATCTGGTATGGCGTCGCGACTCGTGGCGCGGCCTGCTGCTCTTCATCGTGCTGCTCGCAGCGGCCATGGGACTGGCCGACATCGTGGCCGGCATATTCAAGCACTCGGGACCGCTGAAAGATCTGTGGCCGTCGTTCCCGGCACGCCCGCGCCCGATGTTCACCGAGGAGCTGGGAGCGATACACGTCCCGTCGTTCGACCACGGACCCTACGGCACCGTGTCGTCGCACGCCTCGACGGTGGTGGCTCTGGCCGTCATGTCGATCATGATCGTCGCACGCTGCTGGTTCGCATGGGCCATGGTGATCATAACCCTGCTTATCTGCTACTCGCGCATCTATCTGGCATGCCACTTCCCGTGCGACCTGCTGCTGGGATCGGCCGTCGGAGCCGCGTCGGGCTGGCTGTGCGTATGGCTCTACCGCCAGGCGTTAGACCTGTGGTCTGGCCGACACACAAAGCGAGAGGACGGCAAAGGAGAGTGATTTTTCATATATTTGGTTTCGCCGAAGATACTTCACTCTGTCATTCTGAGAAGGCCATAGGCCGACGTGAGAATCTCTTTTTCATGCGGTAAAGGCCTATGTCAAGTATTGAGACTCCCACGTCGCAACTTTGTTGCTCCTCGGAGTGAGAGTGTGTTTTTATCTTCCCCAACCAGATTCTCACGTCGCGTGCCCTGCACGCTCCTCAGAATGACAAGAGTGTAAGATGCTCAAATAAATTTGGTATTGCCCCCGCTTATTTGTATATTTGCCAGTTGAAAACGAATCAAATTTAAAACGATATAGCTATGAGCTTGGAACTGAGCGAACAAGAACAATTGCGACGCAACTCTCTGGCGGCACTGCGCGAGCTGGGCATCAATCCCTATCCGGCAGAACGCTACGAGGTTACGGCCACGGCACGCGAGATAGCCGAGAACTTCTCACCCGAGAAGGGCAACTATCAGAGTGTCTCGGTGGCCGGTCGTATCATGAGCCGCCGCATCATGGGCAGCGCCTCGTTCTTCGAGTTGCAGGACTCGACGGGCCGCATTCAGGTCTACATCCGCCGCGACGACATCTGCCCCGAGGGCGATCCCACGCTCTACAACACCGTATTCAAGAAGCTGCTCGACATCGGCGACTTCATCGGCGTCGAGGGCTTCGCGTTCCTGACCAACACGGGCGAGCTGTCGGTACACTGCCGCAAGTTCACCGTCATATCCAAGTCGATTCGCCCGCTGCCCGTCGTCAAGGAGAAGGACGGACAGACGTTCGACGCCCTGACCGACCCGGAGATGCGCTACCGCCAGCGTTATGTCGACCTGGTGGTCAACCCTGACGTGCGCAGCATTTTCCTCAAACGCACCCGCATGTTCAACTCGATGCGCGAGTTCTTCAACAACCACGGCTACATCGAGGTGGAGACCCCGATCCTCCAGGCCATCCCCGGCGGTGCCTCGGCGCGTCCGTTCATCACCCACCACAATGCGCTCGACATCGCCTTCTACATGCGCATCGCCACCGAGCTCTATCTCAAGCGCCTCATCGTGGGCGGTTTCGAGGGCGTCTACGAGTTCTGCAAGAACTTCCGCAACGAGGGCATGGACCGCACCCACAACCCCGAGTTCACCTGCATGGAGATCTACGTGGCCTACAAGGACTACAACTGGATGATGGAGTTCACCGAGCAGATGCTCGAGCGCGTGGCTCTGGCCGTCAACGGCACTACCGACATCGAGATCGACGGCCGCACCATATCGTTCAAGGCACCGTTCCGCCGCCTGACGATGACCGACGCCATAAAGGAGAAGACCGGCTACGACATCACCGGCCAGTCGGAGGAGCAGTTGCGCGAGGCATGTGCGCGTCTGAATGTCGAGGTCGACGACACGATGGGCAAGGGCAAGCTCATCGACGCCATCTTCGGAGAGTATTGCGAGGGCGACCTCATACAGCCCACATTCGTTACGGACTACCCCATAGAGATGTCGCCGCTGTGCAAGCGTCACCGTAGCAACCCCGATCTTACGGAGCGTTTCGAGCTCTTCGTTAACGGCAAGGAGCTGTGCAACGCCTACTCCGAATTGAACGACCCGATCGATCAGTTGGAGCGTTTCCAGGAGCAGATGCGCCTCTCGGAGAAGGGCGACGACGAGGCGATGTTCATCGACATGGATTTCGTGCGCGCGCTCGAATACGGCATGCCCTCATGCTCGGGCATGGGTATCGGCATCGACCGTCTGACGATGTTCATGACCGGCCAGACCTCCATACAGGACGTGCTCTTCTTCCCGACGATGCGTCCCGAGAAGAAACCCACCACCGACCCCGTCGAGGCCTACACCGCCGTCGGCATACCCGAGGAGTGGGTGCCCGTCATCCAGAAGATGGGTTACATCACCGTCGAGTCGCTCACGAAGCTCTCTGCCGGCAAGTTCTTCAACGACCTCTGCGGTTTCAACAAGAAGAACAAGCTGGGATTGAAAGCCCCGTCGATGGACGACGTGAAACGCTGGTGCGGAGAGGGCGAGTAACCCGCCGCCGGCAAAGATTCAGCAATTAAGTGTCAAACCGAATAAACATATCAATTATGAGAAAGAAAATTGTTGCAGGCAACTGGAAGATGAACACACTTCCTGCCGAGGGCGTAGAGTTGGCCAAGGGCGTAGCAGCCGGCCGCGGCGAGGTTTGCGAGTGCGTGAACTTCATCGTATGCCCTCCGTTCACCCACCTCTCGCAGGTAGTCGAGACCTTGAAGGGCAGCGACATAGCTGTCGGTGCACAGGATTGCGCCACCGAGGCCAAGGGTGCCTACACCGGCGAGATCGCAGCTTCGATGATCGCGGCTCTGGGTTGCAAGTACGTGATCCTGGGTCACTCGGAGCGTCGCCAGTACTACGGCGAGACCTCTGCCACGCTGAACAAGAAGATGGAGCAGGCATACGCCAACAACCTCACCCCGATCTACTGCGTGGGCGAGAACCTCGACGAGCGCGAGGCCGGTCGTCACTTCGACGTGGTGAAGGCCCAGATCGAGGAGGTGGTATTCAACCTCACGGCCGAGCAGTTCGCCGACCTGGTGATCGCCTACGAGCCCGTTTGGGCCATCGGTACGGGCAAGACCGCCACGGCCGACCAGGCACAGGAGATCCACGCCTACATCCGCGAGGTGCTGCGCTCGAAGTTCGGTACCGCAGCCGACGAGTGCCCGATCCTCTACGGCGGCTCTTGCAAGCCCTCTAACGCAGCCGAGATCTTCGCCAAGGCCGATGTAGACGGTGGTCTGATCGGCGGTGCAGCCCTCAAAGCGGAGGACTTCCTTGCCATCGGCAAAGGCTTCTAATCTCTTTTTCGTGAAAAGCGGCATTCTACTGCCGCGCACTTGTTCGCCCAAATGGGAAATACATCAGTATGTCCCATCTGGGCGATCTTCGTTTGCGTTGTATAATACCACTTTTGACGAAAAAGAGGGTTGTGGTTCTTTGGAAAGCTATTCCCACTGTGTCATTCTGAATGAAGCGTAGCGTAATGAAGAATCTGGTTGTGGTATATGTGCGAGGTTGACAGTCCACCCTGTCATTCTGAGGAGCGTTCGAAGAATGCGACGTGAGAATCTCTTTTTCAAACGATATGGCCGATGTCAAGTGCCGAGACTCCCACGTCGCCTACGGCTCCTCGGAGTGACAGAGCGGTCAAGTCTTCCCCAACCAGATTCTTAGCTTACGTTCAGAATGACATAGCGAGAGCGCCCAAAGCGCGCTATTCGGGTTTCATGTCAACCGTCCCACGCCCCACCAGGAGCGCAGCGACCGAAGTCCCCTCCGAGGAGGGGATTTAGGGGAGGGTCAGAATTGTATAACGGCGTAAGCCGTAGCTCTGTGGTCGACATTTGTTTTCCCTCCCGAGGGAGGGGTGTGGGGTGGGGTCAGAATTGTATAACGGCGCAAGCCGTAGCTCTGTGGTAGACATCGGTCTTCTCCTACGTCGCAACTGCGTTGCTCCTCGGAGTGACATGGTAAAAGCGTTAAAACCGCGACAGACCGAGGAGATTATCGGGAGTATTACTCCCGGACGTAGTGGGGCATTTCGGAGGGGATTTCGAGCGAGAACTCAACAAGGCCGCAAACCTTGCCGTCGTGGTGCCACGGCGTCTGGTAGATGAGTTTGCGTATGCCGCGCTTCTCGATGGTGTAGACATTGTTGCTGTCGTCGGTGAGCAGGCGCTCGATGATGCCTCGTGAGCGTTCGTTATGGCAGGGCAGAAGCGAGCGGCCGCGCACGTCGCCGTTGACCTGCTGCGAGCGGGCGTTCTGGTAGATGACCATGCCCTCCGTATCGCATACGGTTATGGCGCATGTATGCAGCTCGTCGCCCCATGGGCACAAGGCTGCTATATCTTCAAAGTGTTGCATAATGTCGTATTGATTATCCTCTATTTGATGTCGAAATCGAGCAGCGTCTCGCCGCCCATTGTCATGCGATAGTTGGTGCCGACCTCGACGTCGAACACCTCGGGGGAGTCGAGCAGCACCAGGTCGCCTATGCGCAGGGTCATGGCGTGCGACAGACGGCTGACGATTTCGTCGATCGTGAACCGCATTTTCGCAGTATCGAGTGTCAACGCCTGACGACCGTCGATCGAGAAGACGGCACCGTCGGTTATGGCCTGGCTCGGGACGGTATTGTTGGAGAGCGCCGTAGAGCGGTCGAAGCCCACGGCGGCCTCCCACGGCAAACCCTCGGCACGCAAGGCCGCGAGCATATCTTCGGCCGTGAAATTGACGGCGACATGCGCCGCATCGTAGCAGCGCGGGGCAAAGCGGGGGTCGATGCACTTCGCAAGGCGCGATATGCGCACGACGATCTGCGGACGCGCCGTGATGCGTCCCATCTGCTGTGGCAGGTAGAAGGCGTCGTTGTTGCGCAGCAGTGCCGTGTCGGCCTTCATATACCAGCGTGGGGTGTCGCCTGCCGGCGAGAAGTTGTTTATGACGGAGATTATCTTCATCGAGTTTCGTTTTTCAGATATTCGACCATGCGGCGGGCGAAGCGCAGGCTGGCACCCTCGTCGCCGATCTTGACGCGCAGCTCGGAGTAGTCCTCCATCATGCGGCGACGTTCGCCGCCACCGCACAGTATGGCGGCAAGCTCCTCGCGCGCCTGAGCTATGTCGAAGTGCGAGCAGACCATTTCGCGCACCGACTCGCGTTCGAGATTGAGGTTGACCAGCGACACGAAAGGCACTTTGAGGAATATGGGGCGCAGCTTCTCGTAGAGCCACATGATGTGGAACAGAACGATCTGCGGCGTGCCGATCAGGGCAGTTTCGAGCGTGGCCGTTCCCGAGGTCACCAATGCCGCCTCGGCCACGGCCAGTGTCTGATAGGTCTGGTCGCATACGAAGCGGACGTTGTCGCCCGTGAGATATTTGTCGTAGAACTCGCGCTCGATCCAGCTCACGCCGGCCACGACGAACTGGTAGGCGGGGAACTCTCCGGCGAGTGCCATCATATCGGGCAGGTTGTCGCGTATCTCGCTGCGGCGCGAACCGGCCAGCAGCGCGACGATCGGACGCTCGTCGAGTCCGTTACGCCGTGCGAACTCCTCGCGCGAGGGCCACTCCCGGCGGCGGCTTTCGATGGCGTCGACAAGCGGATTGCCCTCGAACACGGCATCGATACCCTTGCGGCGGAAATACTCCCGCTCGAACGGGAAGATGATGTAGAGTCGGTCGACATAGCGTTTTATGGCCTTGACACGATGCTCTTTCCATGCCCACACCTTGGGCGATATGTAGTAGAGCACCTTGTAGCCGCGCTCGTGGGCGAAGCGGGCTATCTTCATGTTGAAGCCGGGGTAGTCGATCAGTATCACGGCATCGGGCGCGAAGGCATCGATGTCGCGCTTGCACTCCCCTATCTGGCGCAATATCGTCGGCAGGTGACGCGCCACCTGTATGAAACCGAAGAACGATGTCTCGCGGTAGTGTTTCACCAGATTGTCGCGCCCGCCGGCCTCAGCCATCTTGTCGCCGCCCCAGAACCGAAACTCGGCTTCGGGGTCGGCCTGCTGCAAGCCGCGTATGAGATTGGAACCGTGAAGATCGCCGCTCGGCTCGCCGGCTATGATATAGTATTTCATCTCTGGTCGTATAAACTGATACAAATATACGCCCTTTGACCGATATATCCAAATCGTGCGGAGGCCGCGACGACCGATCGGCAGCCGCCGTAATGCGGTTTGCCGGGAAATGGCTATATTTGCACTCCCGACGGCGGGATCATCGGCCGTCGGATAGTAGATTCAATCGCAGGCTTGACATGAAATCGTCGACAGAATATGGTGCGGACTTGATTCGCGGCGGCATTACCGGCTCGCTGCTGCGGTTCACGCTGCCGATGATAGCCGGCTCGCTGCTGCAACAGTGCTACAATATCGCCGATACGCTGATCGTGGGGCGGTATGTCGGAGCCGATGCGCTGGCGGCTGTCGGGTCGTCCTACACGCTCATGGTATTTCTGCTGTCGGTGCTGATCGGTCTGTCGCTGGGCAGCGGCACGGTGTTCTCGCTGCAATACGGAGCGGGACGACTGCGGCAGATGCGCCGGAGCATCTATGTGTCGCTGGTGATGATCGGCGCAGTGACGTGCCTGCTCGATGCTGCGGCCTTTCTCTCGCTCGACGGCGTGTTGCACCTGATGCAGGTGCCCGCCGACGTCTTCGGGATAATGTACGATTACATGCGGATCATACTCTGCGGCATGATATTCACCTTTGTCTACAACTTCTATGCGGCCATGCTGCGCGCCGTGGGCGACTCGGTGACGCCGCTTGCGTTCCTGGCCGTGTCGGTGGTGCTGAACATAGCGCTCGATCTGCTGTTCATCGTAGGTCTCAACGGCGGCATCGGGGGTGCGGCGTGGGCTACGGTAATATCGCAGGCGGTGGCTGCAGCCGGCATAGTGGTCTATGTGTGCATACGTCACCCCGAGCTGCGACTGCGCCGCGGGGATATGCGCTTCGACAGAGGGACTTTCAGGGAGATCGTGTCGTTCTCGTCGCTGACATGCGTGCAGCAGTCGGTGATGAACTTCGGAATATTGATGGTGCAGGGCATCGTCAACGGCTTCGGAACAGCCGTCATGGCGGCATTCGCGGCGGCGGTGAAGATCGATTCGTTCGCCTATATGCCCGTGCAGGAGTTCGGCAACGCCTTTTCGACATTCGTGGCACAGAACTACGGTGCCGGACAACATGCCCGCATACGCGCAGGCATACGTCGGGCACTGGTCATGACATCGGCATTCTCGCTGGTCGTCTCGCTGGCTGTGGTGGCCTGCGCCGAGCCGCTAATGCTGATATTCGTGGGACCCGAGCAGAGCGACATCATAGCCGTGGGCGTGGAGTATCTGCGTATCGAAAGTACGTTTTATATAGGTATCGGCATACTGTTTTTGTGGTACGGCTACTATCGCGCCGTAAAGATGCCGGGCATGTCGGTCGTGCTCACCGTAGTGTCGTTAGGTCTGCGCGTGGCACTATCATACATGGCGGCAGGCATCGAGTCGATAGGCGCGACGGGCGTATGGTGGTCGATCCCCATAGGCTGGATAGCAGCCGATCTGGTCGGTTGGATCTGTTTCCGCCGTCGTCGGGCGCGATTGTCGCAATAGCTACTCCAACAGATCGGGACGCAGACGGCGTGTGCGCTCCATGGCCTGCTCGTCCTGCCAGCGCTCGATCTCGGCGAAGTTGCCCGAGGTGAGCACGTCGGGAACACGCCAGCCGTTGAACTCGGCCGGACGCGTGTAGACCGGCGGTGCCAGCAGATTGTCCTGGAAGCAATCGGTAAGTGCCGACTCCTCGTCGCCTATGGCTCCGGGTATGATGCGCACGATGGCATCGGCTATGATGCAAGCGGCCAGCTCGCCGCCGGTGAGCACATAGTCGCCGATGGAGATCTCGCGCGTGATGAGGTGCTCGCGTATGCGGTAGTCGATGCCCTTGTAGTGGCCGCAGAGGATGATGATGTTCTGCAGAGCGAGAGGCGGTTGGCCTCGTGCTGGTCGTAGCGCACGCCGTCGGGCGAGGTGTAGATGATCTCGTCGTAGTCGCGCTGCGACTTCAAGAGCGATATGCAGCGCCATACCGGCTCGATCTGCATCACCATGCCGGCCTCGCCGCCGAAGGGGTAGTCGTCGACGGTGCGCCGACGGTCGTCGGTGTAGTCGCGCAGGTTATGTACATGTATCTCGGCATGGCCGGCCTGCTGTGCGCGGCGCAGGATCGATTCGTTGAGCGGCGAAGAGAGCAGCTCGGGAACTACGGTCAATATATCTATACGCATCGGCTTAATTCTTATAGTTTACCTCGTTGTTCAAAACCTCCGTCACGAAGGGGTTGTAGAGCGATTCGTGACCTATGTCGCTCTCGTCGCCGTGACCGGGGTAGACCTTAACCTCGTCGCCTAACGGCAGCAGACGGTCGATTATCGAGCGCATGATCCACGAGTAGTCGCCGCCCGGCAGATCGGTGCGGCCTATGCTCTCGCGAAAGAGCGTATCGCCCGTCAGCACGATCTTCGACTGCGGCTCATAGAGCGAGACGTGTCCCGGCGTATGTCCCGGCGTGGGGATTATCCTCAGCGAGGTCTCTCCGAAACGCAGCTCCTCCAACGAATCCATGTCGATGTCGGGCAAGGGTATGGCACCGGCCTTAACGCCGAATATCTCGGCACTCGTCGAGGCATTCTCTATGAGAAAGTTATCCTTGGCCGAGCAGACGAACTCCGCGCCGTAACGCTCCTTTATGAAAGCCACGCCCATGGTGTGGTCGAAGTGTCCGTGCGTGGCGACGACCTTCACCGGGCGCAGCGAGTGCCGCGCGATGAACTCCTCCAACACGGCGTTTTCGCGCTGGTTGAAGGCTCCGGCATCGACTACGATGCACTCCTTTGTCGCGTCCCACAATATATAAGTATTCTCCATCAGCGGATTGAATACGAGTCGAGCTATGTTCATGGTCGTAAATTTTTACAAAAATAACGATATTTTTTCGATAATGCGCCGTGCGGCTTCAATTATTGGTCAATGCAGATATATCGCGCTTATTCGTGGGTGACGAAAAAAACGGAGATAGATCTTCTATCTCCGTTTAGTGCAGTTAAGCGCAGGTCGGCCTTATGCCTTTTCCGAGCGGTTCTGGCGACGCTTTACGAGTCGGCGGATCCACAAGTAGTAGCCCGTCAACGGCAGTGTCGCACCCAGGAGTGCCGAGAGGAACGTCAGGATACGGGTCAGGAGTCCGCCCCAGCTGCCCACATGCACGGTGTAGACGCCGCTGCGAACTTTCGAGGCGCGGTCCTGAGTGTCGTAGGGTTTGCTGTCGGTGATCTGGCCGGTGCGCTTGTCGAAGTCGAACTTGTCGGCTGCACGCAGGCTCGAACGGCCTGCCGGCACGACACCTGCCGAGCCCTCGGAAACAGTTATCTGACGATAGCCCGGGTTCTCCTTGGCCAACTCGTCGACGATCTGCTGCCAATGAGCATAGGGTGATCGGTGGAATCCGCGACCCTCGCCGCGGCGCTCGCCGCCCTCGGTGTTGTACTCGGCACCATCGTGGTGGCGCTGTGCGACTACGCCCTCCTCGGCCTGATTGCGGTGCTCGCGGAAATTCTCCTCGCCACCCTCGGCCTGACGATGTGCGCGGCCATCGGCCTCGCCGCCCTGCGCCTGCCCGTGACGGGAATGGCGATTCTCTTCGCCGCCCTCTGACGTGCGGCCCTCGCGTCCGCCACGGCGCTCGCCGTCGGGCGTGCCGTCATTGCGGGCAGTGCGCTCTTGTGCACCTGCGCCCCCGCCATGGCTGCCGCCTGCGGTGGTCTCCACGCCGAACATCGAGTAGAAGCCGTTGCGATACCATGAGAACGACCATGTGAGTCCTGTGAGAGCTACGACCAGCAGGAACAGAGTGGCATAGATGCCGCCTGCCACGTGCAGGTCGTGCCAGAAGCGCGGCCAGCCCTTGGTGAACGATATTTTAAGACTCTTCGTCAGAGGCTTGTTGCGGTTGGTAAGCCACATCAGCAGACCCGTAATAAGAATGATTACAAGTATGAGCGTCGAGATGCCCACCAGCAGTTTGCCCGTACCCGATGACGATCCCATCAGCCAGCGGTGCAGATGGAACATCGTATCGAAGAATGGCAGCCGCCGGTTGCGGCCTTTCACCTGGCCGGTGTACTGATCGACGTAGAGCGAAGCGCGGCGCGGTTGCGACAGGCTCACCTGATAGTTGCGCGAGGAGTCGTCGGAGATCGTTACGCCCGTTATAGCCACGCTGTCGGGCAGTGTGGCGGCCACGCCTGTCATAAGCTCGTCGAGCGGCAGCGGCGACTGCTTGACCTCGTCGACGAAGTAGAGGTCGTGATTGCTCCACTCCGAGATCTCCTTCTCGAATACCAGCATCGAGCCTGAGAAGCAGATCAACGTGATGAAGATGCCGAACGGCACCGAGAGCCACAGATGCAGCTTTCTGAACAGTTTTTTCATCGTTGCGACATTTTATCGGTTAGTTTACAGACAAGTGCCCGACGGCAGTTATCGAGAGCACGTCGAGCGTCACGCCCGGAGTGGCCGTAGCCGTGGCGGGATCGATCTTGTAGACCACGCAGCTCTCATCGCCGTCGGTCATCACGGGCATGTAGACGTGGCCGCCCGCAACGTATGGCGTCTTGCCGAAGTCGGTGATATTCGCCTGATCGGGCAGACCTGAGATGTAGGTCAGCTTGCCGGTATCGCCGTTGAAGATGGCCAGACGGTTGGCAACGTAACCCTTTTCAGAGAACGGACGGTCGTACATGCGCATGAGGAAACAGTTGCCGCCGGCATGCCAGCAGCGCAGGAATCCGGCGCCGTTGCTCTGAGCCTCCAAGTCGTAATAGTAATCGGAATCGAAGTCGGTCTGGCCGGCCTTGATACGCACCACGCCTGCGGGCAGAGTGGTCTGCTGGCGCGAATCGGTGAGTGTCTTGGCGAAAGAGGGAGAGAAGACGTAGATGTCGCCGTTGTCGGCTGCCCAGATGCTCTGGTAGTATTGCGAGCGGTAGCGTCCGCAGGCGTAGCTGATCTTATCGGTCTTGATTACGCGCTTGCCGTCGAGCTGCTCGTTGTCGAAGATGGCCACCCAGCACTCGTCGGGATACTGCGTGCCCGACAACTCGCCTTTGGTGTAGCTGCCGCCGCCGGTGCCGCCGCTCTCCTGCTTTACCAGATCCTCGTAGCCTTCGCGAATGTTTCCATCGATGGCCGAGCCGTAGGGACTGAGTCCCATGGGAATAGCTGCGCTGTAAAGTTTGCCGCGAGATTCCAGGAATCCCGACAGCATCACATACTCGCCGTTGCCCAGGAAGTTCTCCGACATGAAGTTATCCTTTTTGTTCGAATCGCTCGACACGGCCTTCTCGGCCTCCACGTCGAGGTAGGTCAGCAGGAACATGCGCGGCAGGTTGCCGGCGGCATCGGCATAGCCGGGCAGGCCGTCGCCCGTCGAGGCCGACATGATGTATTTGCCGTATTTGCCGAACGAGGTGAACCGGTTCACCTTATACTCGGCCGAGCGGGCGTGCATCTGTCCGTCAGACGCCATGTAGTATGAACGGGTTGTTCCGGCGTTGCCCTGGTTGTAGGTCAGAGCGTAGAGGAACTCGTCGTTGTAGAATACCCACTCCGTGGCGCCGTCGTTGACCAGACCGTTGCCTATGGCCGATACTTTGCCGCTGTCGATGGTTTGCGAGGTGAGCAGCACGTTGGCCGTCTTCTCGCCGTCCTGAACCGAGGTGGCGAATACGAAGCCCTCCTCGATGTCGTCGGGGCGCTCGGCAGAGTTGTTGTCGTCGTCGGTGCAGGCTGTTGCGGTCAGAGCCGACAGTGCCACGACAGAGAAAAATTTAAGGTAGTTTTTCTTCATAATTAATGTTGTTGTTTATCGATCGTTATGTCGTATTAATTGTTGCTGCCGAAGTGTATTCGCACCTTGCCGTAGAATGCACGTCCGGCACGTTGCAGCGAGAAGTTGTCGTAGAGCTTCTCGTCGGTGAAGTTGCGGCACTCGACCGAGAAGTTGTAGCGTCCCTTCTTTATGCTGTAAGTGACGGAGAGGTTGTGCGAGAACTGGTTGGGTATCACATAGTCGCCTTTGTTGGCTCCGATGTGCTCGGAGTAGTAGGTGAAGCTGTGCAGATATTGGTTGTCGTATGTCACCGTCAGCACGTTGCCCTTGCCGCCCAGATCGTGCCAGTAGAAGCTGACATCGGAGTCGGCGAAGAGGTAGGGCAGGTTGGATATGCGCTGCTTGTAGTTGATGTTGGTCGAGGTGCTGCCCATCAGCGTCTTCATGTTGTCGCAGACGTTCATCTGCGTGAAGTTGCCGCCGATGCTCAACCAGCGCGAGAAGCCGTAGCGCACCGACAAGTTGTAGCCTTTGGTCAGCACGTTGCCGTAGTTGATATACGAAGCAGCGTATTTGCCGCCGCTCATCGAGGCTATGTTGCGCTGTATGTAGTCGTTGGTGTTGCGCAGTACGAGTCCTGCCTCGACGTAGACCGAGTGCTTGCCGAAGGTCTGCGTATAGCTCATGTTGAAATTGAAGTTGTCGCTTCGCTCGGGCTTGATTCCGATGTCGCCCATTTCGAGGTCCTCGTCGCCGAACATCTCCTCGATGGTGGGCAGGCGGCACGCCCTCTCATAGGAGAGCTTGGCTTGCAGGCCGGGTATGATGAAGTAGGTTCCGGCGGCGCCGTATCCCCAAAAGTCGGTAGTGCGCGAGGTGCGTTCGTAGTTGTCCTGGGCTTCGCTTGTGGCCACGGGACCCGATACCGACTGACGGTAGTATTTACCGAAAACGGAGAGGTTCCACTTGTCCGAGGGCATGAACCTGTACGACAGACCCGAGATGTTCTTCTGCGTGCGTTTATCGATGGCTTCGGTCTGCGCCTCGGCGGTCAGCAGCGAGGTGTTGACGCGGCGGAAGTCGTTGAGCACGTGGTTGAACGTGAACGTATGGGCGCGTCCCAGACGGTAGTTGAGCGTGGCCGTGCCGTTCCAGTTGTGGTTTACGGCACGCGCGTGCTGATAGGACTGCTCGCCCGGAGAGTTGAGCGCGGCGCTCTGTCCCAGCCAGTTGTATTTGTGCGAGGCGGTATCGACGTTTATGGCTACGTCCTGGTTGTAGTTGACCGTGAGCGAGAGGTCGAGACCTTTGGTCAACAGGTTGCGCTTGCTGTATTCGAGCGAGGGCATCAGCGCATGACCCTTGCGGTGTTTCTCGCCGTAGACGATCTCCTGCCTCACGCCCGTCTGCACCTCCTTATACATGTGCGAGTAGGTGAAACCCACCATCAGGCGGTCGGCCCACTTGCGTCCCGTGATGCCGATCTTGCCTATGACGGCCTCGTTGTGGTAGGTGTCGTTGAAACGCTCGACCCGCTGCTTCTTGTCGCGGTCGATGCGCCCCGTCTCGAAGTCCTCCACGGGTGAGTCGACGTGGTAGTTGTTGTCGGAGTAGTTTTGGAACGCGTTGATCTCGTAGGTGAAACCGCTCTCGAACGTCTGGCCGAAGTTGACGTATGACTTATGCGTGTTGAACGAGCCGTAGGAGTACGACGCGTCGAGGAACCAGCCGCGACGACGTTTGTTGGTGACGATGTTCACCACACCGCCTATGGCGTCGGTTCCGAAGTTGACCGGCACGACGCCCTTGTAGACCTCTATGCGGTCGGCGAAGTTGACGGGTATGTTATTCAGGCCGAACGATGCGCCCACACCCTCCTGCGGTACGCCGTCGATGAATATCTTGACATGCTTGCCGCTGAAACCGTCGAGCATGAGCGACATGTCGCTGCCCACACCGCCCGATTCGCGCAGTTTCAGACCGGGAGCCTTCGACAGGGCGTCGCTCAGATTCTTGGTGGAGTTCTGCATCTCCTTGGTGCCGACGGCCACGGCGTTGAACGGCGAGCGTTTGACCTGCCCTACGCCCGAGGCCATGACTACGACCTCGTCGAGCTCGACATCTTCGACCGTGAGCAAGATGTTCATCTTCTGTCGCTCAGAGGTGATCTTTATGGCCTTCTCGACGGATTGGTAGCCTATGGCCGACACCATCAGTGTGTAGTCGCCAGCCGGGGCATGCAGGTAGTACATGCCCTGTTCGTTGGTCGAACAACCGTAGGCGGTACCTTTAAGATATACCGAGGCGAAGGGCACTCCCCCCCCCTCGCCGACGCTCTCTTTCGAGATGATCTTGCCCGACAATGCAGGGCGTCCATTATCCTGCGCCGAGACGGCAAACGTGCATAACACGAGCAGGCAGGTGAAGAGTATTCGTCTATTTATCATGCGCATGGTTCTTGCATTTACGAAAAAAAATGCAGTGTTCCACATTTGTAAGCCAACTGGACTTATGTGTAGAACACTGCACGTTGTTATTTTCGAGTGCAAAGTTACCCTGCAATATATGATCGTGCAATCCCCAATTGTTGGGATTTTTTAGCCGAAAATCGCACCTCAGGCAGCTTGCGGCGGCGTGACGTATGACCGGGGTCGGAACTTTACGCCTGCCGTTTCACGAGTTTCACGACGTTCTCGACGTGGTGCGTGTGGGGGAACATGTCGACCGGCTGCACCGCCTCCACACGGTACATGTCGTCGAGCAGCGCCAGGTCGCGCGCCTGCGTGGCGGGGTTGCAGCTCACGTAGACTATGCTGCGGGGTGCGGCACGCATGATGACCTCGATGACCGGCTCGTCGACGCCGGCGCGCGGCGGGTCGAGGATCACCACGTCGGGGCGCCCGTTGCGCTCCACGAACTCGTCAGACAGCACATCTTTCATGTCGCCGGCGTAGAAGACCGTATTGTCGATGCCGTTGATGGCCGAATTGACGCGTGCGTCCTCTATGGCCTCGGCCACATACTCTATGCCCACGACCTTGCGCGCACGGCGTGCACAGAAGTTGGCTATGGTGCCGGTGCCGGTGTAGAGGTCGTAGAGGATCTCGTCGCCCGAGAGGTCGGCCGCCTCGCGAGCCACCTTGTAGAGCTCGTAGGCCTGTGCCGAGTTGGTCTGGTAGAACGATTTGGGTCCCACCTTGAACCGCAATCCCTCCATGCTCTCGATGATATGGTCCTTGCCGCGGAAGCATATCGGCTCGCGGTCGCCCAGCGAGTCGTTCCACTTGTCGTTTATCATGTAGACGAGCGAGGTGATCTCGGGGAACTGATCGCCCAGATGGTTCATCAGCGCGTCGATCTTCTCGCGGTCGTTCTCGTTGAACACCACGATCACCATCACTTCGCCCGTCGAGGCGGTGCGTATGATGATGGTGCGCATAAGCCCCTCGTGGGCGCGGGCGTTATGGAACGAGTATCCGTTGTCGATGCAGAAACGTTTGGTCTCCAATCTTATGCGGTTCGAGATGTCGGCCTGCAACCAGCATTTGTCGATGTCGAGCACCTTGTCGAAGCAGCCCGGGATGTGGAATCCCAATGCCGGTGCCGACTCTATGTCGCCGCCCTGGGCTATCTCCTCGTAGGTGAGCCAGCGGCGGTCGGCGAAGGTAAATTCGAGCTTGTTGCGATAGAACTGCGTGGCGGCCGAACCCATGCAGTCGCGCACCTCGGGCAGCTCTATGCGTCCTATGCGCGTGAGCTGGTCGCGCACCTGCGCCGTCTTCTGTCGCAGCTGCTCCTCGTAGGGCAGGTTCTGCCACTTGCAGCCGCCGCATACTCCGAAGTGCGAGCAGAACGGCTCCGTACGCATGGGAGATTTCTCCACGAACCGCACCACGCGTCCCTCCATGTAACGGCGGTGCTTCTTGCATATCTGCACGTCAACCACATCTCCCGGCACCGTCATCGGCACGAATACCACCTGCTCGTCCACTCGCCCCATGGCCTTGCCCTCGGCTGCGAGCGTCGTTATCTTCAATCCCTCTATCAGGGGATAATCCCGTCTTTTACGCGACATATATCGTATATCTTTTATTTGGGACAAAGATACGATTTTTCCGCGACTTTTTCGTCGTGTCGTTCCGGGCGCGGCGACGAAACCGAAAAAAATCGTCGCCGGCCGATAAGCCGAAACGCGAAAAAAGAGGATATACATTGAACGAATTGTCGGAATTTTTATATTTTTGACAAAAATTTGATCCCGTATGACTGTCAAACTTACAACAAGGTCGGTATTGTCGGGTGTCAAGGAGTACACGCTCATGGCACTCGGTATGTTCATGTATGCGTTCGGCTGGATAGGGTGCGTGATGCCCGCCGGCGGTATGGGCGGCGGAGCAGCCGGTCTGGCCATGTTGCTCAGTCACGTCATACCGTTTCTGTCGATCGGTGAGTTGGTCTTCATAATCAACGGCATACTGCTCATCTTCGGCGGTTTCATCGTCGGGTGGAACTTCGGCATAAAGACCATCTACTGCATCTGCGTGCTGTCGGTGGCCATGGACGTGGTGGAGAACGTGATCCCCACCGACATAATGCTCGAACTGACCAGTTCGATCGACAGCCAGGATCTGCTGCTGGTGCTGTTGGGCGCGATGTTGTGCGGCGGCGGTATAGCGTTGAGTTTCCTGCAAGGCGGCTCGACGGGCGGAACCGACATCGTGGCGATGATCATAAACAAATATCACCGCGTGAGTTACGGCCGCATATTGATTTCGAGCGATCTGTTCATCATAGGTTCTTCGCTCTTCTTCGCCACCGACTTCGCCTCGGGTATGGCCACGGTCATCTACGGTTATATCATGGTGACGGTGGTCGGCTACACTGTCGATCTGATAATGGCCGGCAACCAGCAGTCGAGTCAGGTATTCATCGTCTGCAAGGATTATCGCGCCATGGCCGACATGATCGTCAACCGCGCCCACCGCGGTGCCACGGTGATCGATGCCACAGGCTGGTACTCGCAGCAGGAGACCAAGATAGTGATGGTCGTATGCCGCAAGCGCGACGCCTCGCTGCTTCTGAAAATGGCCAAGGAGGTCGATCCGCAGGCCTTCATCACCGTGGGTTCGGTGATGGGCGTCTACGGCAAGGGCTTCGACGCCCTGACCAAGGTGTGATGCTCGCACGAAGCGGTCGAATGCCGCGAAGCCAACTCCTTTCACATTTTAAAATCGCATTATGTTGTACGCACGGGTAGTATTGCCGCTGGCACAGCCGGCCTATACCTATGCTTTCGATGAGTCGACGGGCATAGGCGTGGGCGATGCCGTGGTCGTACAGTTCGGTGCGCGACGCTACTATACGGGCATAGTGTGGGAGATCACGACGGAACGACCGCAGCTGGGGCGCATAAAGAGCATCTCGCGACGGCTCTACTCAACGCCGCTTGTCGGCGGGTGGCAGCGCCGCATGTGGGAGTGGGTCGCCGACTACTATATATGCACCCTGGGCGAGGTGATGCGCATGGCATTGCCGTCGCTGGCCAAACCCTCGGCCGACTCGTTCGAGGAGTTTTCCAAAGAGATATTCAAGATGCCGACGGAGAGCTACGTGGCTCTTGCGGAGGAGCTGCTGCCGCTCGGCGGCGAGCAGCTCGCGCAGCGCATAGAGAGCTTGTGCCGCCGTGCGCCGCGCCGCGCCGAAATCATGCGCCGCATAGCCTCTCTTGCAGCTGAGAAAGGCGCGGCGGACGGCTTCGTCCGACGACGGCTGATCGATGCCGATCCGTCGATCCTGACGGCCATGCGCAGCCGCTCGCTTATACGCACTGAGCAGCGCGAACGCACGGCAGAGGGCGAAACCGCGGGCGACTTTCTGCTGCCGCAGCTTTCGCCCGCGCAGCAACTCGCACTCGGTCAGATCCGTCAGGCCGTCGACAGCTTGCAACCGGCACTGCTGCACGGCGTCACCGGCTCGGGCAAGACCGAGATATACATGCACCTTATAGCCGAGACTCTTTCGCGCGGCAAGGATGTGCTGATGCTCGTCCCGGAGATCGTCATCACCTCGCAGCTTGTCGAGCGCATGGAGCGCATATTCTCCTCGCACGTGACATCGTACCACTCCAAGCTTACGCCGCACCGCCGCACCGAGATCTACCTGCGTCTGGCCGCATCGTCGGGCGGAGAGCTGGTCGTGGGGGCGCGCTCGGCCATGTTCCTGCCGCTGCCGCATCTGGGGCTGATCGTCGTCGACGAGGAGCACGACCAGAGCTACAAGCAGACCGACACGCAGCCGCGCTACAACGCCCGCGACTGCGCCGTGATAATGGGGCGTCTGGCCGGTGCCGGAGTGGTGCTGGGCAGTGCCACGCCGTCGTTGGAGAGCTATGTCAACTCGCTGAGCGGCAAGTATCGCAAGGTCGATCTCACGGAGCGTTACGGCGGGGGCGAGCTGCCGGCAGTTATCGTGTCGGACACGATGCGCGCCGTCAAGCGCAACGAGCGCAAGGTTCACTTCAACAGAGTGCTGCTCGACGGCATGGCCGAAGCGTTGGAGGCCGGCGAGCAGGCTATGCTGTTTCAAAACCGACGAGGCTACGCACCCTATATCGAGTGCCGCGAGTGCGGCTGGACGGCGCGCTGCCCCCATTGCAACGTCACGCTCACACTGCACCGGCAGCCCGAGCGACTGGAATGCCACTATTGCGGCTACACGATGACGCCGCCCGCAGCGTGTCCCAACTGCAAGACGCAGAACATAAGCACGATGGGCTTCGGCACCGAGAAGGTCGAGCAGGAGATCTCGCGACTGTTCCCCGAGGCGCGCATAGCGCGTCTCGACCGCGATACGTCGACCTCGGAGCGGGCGTTCCGCACCATCGTCTCGGCATTCGAGCAGGGCGAGACCGACATCATGGTCGGCACGCAGATCATCACCAAGGGCTTCGACTTCGACCGCGTGTCGCTCGTGGGCATACTCAACGCCGACAACCTGCTCAACGCGCCCGACTTCCGCTCGGCCGAGCGTGCCTTTCAGCTGATGATGCAGGTGGCGGGTCGCGCGGGTCGCCGTCGCGGCGGGTCGCGCGTGATAATACAGACCTCGCAGCCGCAACACCCCGTCATAAGGCAGGTGGCCGCAGGCGACTACGAGGCCATGGCGCGGCAGCAGCTCGACGAGCGTCGCACGTTCAATTACCCGCCCTATTCGCGCCTCACGCGCTTCGCACTGCGTTGTCGCGACTACGACCGCCTGCGCGAGGGTGCCAACGTCATGGCCGAGATGCTGCGCCGCAAATTCGGGCATAGGGTTATGGGGCCCGTATCGTCGGCCGTAGAGACCATACGCGGCGAGCATCGTGCCGAGATAGCGGTCAAGATCGAGAGCGGGGCCTCGTTCGGCCGGGCGCGCGAGATGATGCGCGAGGTGCTCGATCGGATGCACTCCTCGCCCGATTACAAATCCGTAACCATAGCCGTCGATGTCGACGCTCAGTGACATAGTTCGCTCCGTCGGCTCGCTTCTGGCACCGCGGCGATGCGCCGTATGCGGCGGCGAGCTGCCGCGCGGGGTCGATTTCATCTGCACCATGTGCAGCTACAAGGCACCTCTGACGGGCTTCTGGCGCGAGACCGAGAATCCTATGACCGAGCGGCTGGCCGGCATGGTGAGAATAGAGCACGCCTCGGCACTGATATTCTTCTCGGGCGGCAGCGGCTGGCGCGAAGCCATACACCGCTTCAAATACGGCGGACGGTGGCGCACGGCCTACCTGCTCGGCCGCCGATACGGCGCGGAGTTGAAATCGGGAGGGCTCTACGACGATATAGACATGATTGTCCCCGTGCCGTTGCACTACCGCAAAGTGCTGCACCGGGGCTACAACCAGTCGACATACATAGCCCAAGGCATTGCCCGCGAGTTGGGCGCGAAGGTCGACACGCGCATATTGCGGCGCAAGCGCAACAACCCCTCGCAGGCACGCACCATGCCCACCGAGCGATGGGACAACGTCGACGATCTGTTCGAGGTGCGCCGGCGGGCGCGCGGCATAGATGGGAAGCACATACTGCTCGTCGACGATGTCTTCACCACGGGTGCCACCGTCATATCGTGCATCGAGGCGTTGCACCGCACCCTGCCCGGGTGCCGCATATCGGTGGCCGCACTGGCCGTATCGCGCCGCGGTTTGGGCATGGAGCAGTAGAGAGTTATCGACACCGACTGTCGACAAACGATGATAAATATAGCCGGCGGCAGTTTGCCGTTAACGGTAAATTGTGTAATTTCGCACCGTAACAGATTCTATCGATGGCAAAACAATTCACACCCTCTTCACAAAATCGTGAAGCATATAACCGTCTGGTCGACGTCGAAGGCAACGTACCGCCTCAGGCGGTCGAGTTGGAGCAGGCCGTGCTGGGCGCATTGATGCTCGAACGCGACAGCGTCATAGCCGTGCAGGAGTATATCACCGCCGACGCCTTCTACACCGAGGAGCACAAACTCATCTACAAGGCCATAGAGGACCTCTCGCGCGAGTTGAAGCCCGTCGACCTCTACACCGTCACCGAGCGGTTGAAGGTGCGCGGCGAGCTGAAAAAGGTGGGCGGAGCGGCCTACCTGGCGCAGCTCACGCAGAAGGTGGCCTCGGCGGCCAACGTCGAGTTCCACGCCAAGATCATCGCCCAGAAATATGTGCAGCGCGAGCTGATACGCTCGGCTACGGAGATACAGCGTCGCTCCTACAACGAAGATGTCGACGTGACCGATCTGATAGGCTACGCCGAGCAGGAGATATTCAAGGTGGCCGAGGGACACGTCAAGCGTTCGGTGCAGAACGCCGCCGACGTGCTGGCCAAGGCGCTGGCGCAGATCGAGGAGGCGAGCAAGACCGCCGGCGAGTACAGCGGCGTGCACTCGGGCTATGCCGACATCGACCGCGTGACGCTGGGCTGGCAGCCGTCGGACCTTATCATCATCGCAGCCCGACCCTCTATGGGTAAGACGGCATTCGTGCTGACCATGGCGCGCAACATGGCCGTGGAGTTCCAGGCACCCGTAGCGTTCTTCTCGCTGGAAATGTCGTCGGTTCAGCTGATGAACCGACTTATCGTGGCCGAGACGCAGCTCAACAGCTCCGACCTGAGAACAGGCCGTCTGTCGATCGACGACTGGAAACACCTCGAATCGTCGACCAAGTGTCTGGGTCAGGCGCCGCTCTACATCGACGACACGCCGGCACTGTCGGTCTTCGAGTTCCGCTCGAAAGCCCGCCGATTGAAGATACACAACAACATACAGATCATCATCATCGACTACTTGCAGCTGATGACCGCCGGTACGGCTGAGACGCGCGGCAACCGCGAGCAGGAGGTGGCCTTCATCTCGCGAACACTGAAAGCCATAGCCAAGGAGCTGAACGTGCCGATCATCGCGCTGTCGCAGCTGAGCCGTACGACGAGAGCCGCGGCGGTTCGAAGCGTCCGCAGCTATCGGACCTGCGCGAGTCGGGCGCCATCGAGCAGGACGCCGACATCGTGGCCTTCATCCACCGCCCGGAGTACTACGGCATCACCACCGACGAGAGCGGCATGCCCACGGCGGGTCTGGCCGAGATCATCATCGCCAAGCACCGTAACGGTGCCGTGACGGACGTGCCGCTGCGATTCATCAAGGACCAGGCGAAGTTCGCCGACCTCGACGACTCGACCGCCGCAGCCATGGCCTCGGCCTCGGGACAGCCGCCGCGCCAGCAGCAGGAGTACGACGACATTTCGAGCAGCGCCAACGCCATGCCGCCCATGGGATCGCCCGTGGCGGGGGGCCTTGGCACGAGCATGAGCAGCGAGTTCGACGATTTCAACCGCGCAGGAGCCGCTCCGCGGCCTGCCGCCCAGCGACGCGACGACGAGGTGCCGTTCTAACCATCGGACAATGCGGCTGCAAAGCAGTGCAGCCGTATTTTTTAGACGGCTACTTACAATATAATATTTGAAAAAAATGTTTGCAAAGATACACACGGGAGCCATAGTCGGCATCGACGCCGTCGGGGTGGAGGTCGAGGCCAACGTCGCCGGCGGCGGTATAGGACTCTATCTGGTGGGACTGCCCGACAACGCCATAAAGGAGAGCGAGCAGCGCATACGCGCCGCCTTCGAGAATACAGAGTACCGCATGACGGCCAAGAAGATAGTGGTCAACCTGGCTCCGGCCGATCTGCGCAAGGAGGGTTCGTTGTACGATCTGCCCATAGCCGTGGCCATCCTGGCTGCCACGGAGCAGGTGCAGAGCCGCCTTGCGGAGGATTCGATGTTCATAGGCGAGCTGTCGCTCGACGGGTCGCTGCGTGCCGTCAAGGGCGTGCTGCCGCTGGTGGACATGGCGCGCCGCATGGGACTCAAACGAGTGTTTCTGCCGCTCGACAACACATGCGAAGGGGTCGTCGTCGAGGGTATCGACGTGGTGGGGGCATCGTCGCTGGCCGAAGTGGCCGACATGCTGAACGGCAGCCGGGAGATCGTTCCCGCCGCGGGCGACCTGCATGTTGCCACCGGCGACGACGCAGGACTCTATGCCGAGGACTTCGCCGACGTGAAGGGGCAGGGCTACGTGAAGCGCGCCTTGGAGATAGCCGCGGCAGGCGGTCACAATGTCATGATGGTGGGCGCTCCCGGCTCGGGCAAGACCATGCTGGCACGGCGCATGCCCACGATAATGCCTCCCATGACCATGGCCGAGGCGTTGGAGACCACCAAGATACACTCCGTGGCGGGCAAGATCGGCACTCGCCGCGGCCTGATCTCCTCGCGGCCATTCCGTGCGCCGCACCACCTCACTTCGCAGGTGGCGTTAATCGGCGGCGGGCAGTCGCCCCAGCCGGGCGAGGTGTCGCTGGCGCACAACGGCGTGCTGTTTCTCGACGAGATGCCCGAGTTCGGCCGCAGCGTGTTGGAGGTGTTGCGCCAGCCGCTCGAAGATCGCCGCATAACCATATCGCGGGCGCGCTACACGGTCGACTACCCGGCCAACTTCACGCTGGTGGCCTCGATGAACCCCTGCCCGTGCGGCTACTACAACCACCCGACCAAGGAGTGCACCTGCTCGGCGGCGGCCGTACACCGCTACATGGGGCGTATATCGGGTCCGCTGATGGACCGCATAGACATACATGTGGAGGTGATACCCGTTTCGGTGGCCGAGATGTCGTCGACCCGGCGCGAGGAGTCGAGCGCAGAGATACGCCGCCGCGTGATGGCCGCCCGCGAGCGGCAGCGCGAACGTTTCGCCGCGACGGGCATTCACACCAATGCCATGATGAACAGCCGTATGCTGCGCGAACTATCGCCTCTCGACCGCACCTCGGCCGAGCTGTTGGAGAGGGCTATGGATAGGTTGAAACTCTCGTCGCGCGCCTACGACCGCATAATAAAGGTGGCGCGCACCATAGCCGACTTGGAGGGTGCGGCCGACATTGCGCCGTCGCACATATCCGAAGCAATCAACTACCGCACGCTCGATCGGGAGACATGGGGTCGCTGATACCGGCAATATCATTTCATATAGGGGAGAGAGTTAGATCAGACGGCGCGACGAGCTGTCGGCCGTAAGAGTCATCGTGTCGAGATCGACCGATTCCAGCAGCACCAGTCCAGGCCGCTTGCCCTCCTCGATTGACCCTATCTCGTGCTGCATGCCTAAGGCGCAGGCACCGTTCCATGTGGCCCATCCGAGCAGCTCTTCCAGCGCGACGCCCTCGTGCTGCAACAGTCGCATCTGCCCTACCATCGACATATCGGCCACCGAGGCCGGCGAGTCGGTGCCTATGCAGATCACGCCTCCCGCCTCGCGCAGCATCTCCACGGGCGGCCTGAGGCGCGATATGTAGCGGTTCGATTCGGGGCAGAGCACCCAGTATACTGGCACCGTGAAGTGCGACAGAAGGATCTCGGCATCGAGCCTATTCGCGCAGCAGTCGTGTATGAGCATCACGCTCCGCCCGGCGGGCACGCACTCCGCGACACGCTCCGCAGGCGAGCCGTAGTGCAGGAAATCGCACGCCCAGCCCATGCGCCCGTACCACTCGGCGAGCGATCCCCGACCGAAATAGAGCGCAGCCTCGTCGGGCGACTCCATGAAGTGTATCGACAACGGCGCGTCGCCCTCGCCGGCTATGCGGCGAAACGGCGCGTCCTGCAACGAGTAGGTCGAGTGGGGCGTAAGCGACGCGGAATCGGCTGCCGCGGCCATGGCGGCAAGCTCCTCTATGCGCTCTGCGGCGACAGTAAGGCCGAAAGCCTCGACGAAGGTGCGGTAGCGGATAGATGATTGCATCTTGACTGTGGCGGTCACTCCGATGTCGTTGGCTATATCGCCCACGGCCTGGACACCCTCAGCCCACATCTTGGCATCGACCGCGAGGGCGGCATCGAGCCGTTGCCGCTCGGTGTAGCCTCCGCGCAGGCGGCCTATCTCGCGGGCGAAACCGGCGAAGCCCGTACCCTCGGCTATCGCGCCGTGCATCGACGACAGCTCCAAATGGCAATGCGCATTGACCCAGCCCGGGCACAATATGCCCGAATAGAACTCCACGCCGGCCATAGAGTCGATACTCTCGCACCGCTCCACGGCAACTATACGGCCGTCGGCGGCGACCTCCACCACACAGCCCTTAATCAGCTTGTGCCCCGTGAACAGATAATGCGAGGCTATCTTGCGCGTTGTCATGTGTCAACATCAATCGGGGGTTGAATATTCTGATGCCCAACTGCTCGCGGTAGAGGCTGTCGACAGCCTCGGCCTTGGGCAGCACGCGCACCACTTTCAAATTGCGGATAGTCACGTCGGGTTGTTCGCGCGTGTCGTGCCGCATGTGGTAATACATGTCGAGATGCAGCTTGCGGTGGGTCGAGTCGACCGTCAGGCGTCGCGTGAAGCTGTCGTCGCGATAGCGATACAGCACCGTGGCGTAGCGCGACACGGTCGACGAGTCGTTGCATTCGAGCCACAGCTCGGCACGCGAGATGCGGTTCTTGTCGAGCGAATCGATGAAGTAGTCGAACGTCACGGTATATTCGCCCGGCAGCAGATCGTCGACCACGACTTTCAGGCGCGTGGTGTCGGCCATGCGCGTGGCGCGAATGAGCGTATCGGCATATATCGTGCGGGTGAAGGCGCGTTGCGCCACGTTGTCGATCGTATCGAGTATCATCACCCGATAGGCCTCGGCCTCGGCCTCCTCGCCGAGCCAGTCGCCCACCGATGTCATCAGATCGCTCAGGCGCGAGCTCTTGCGCCCGGCTATGCGAGAGAGCGTGTAGCGCACATCCTCGACGGTGTAGCCGTAGCGGCGGAAGATGGGTTCGTAGACCTCCAACGAATCGGCAGAGATGTTCATCTCGCGCATGTAGGCATTGGCAACGAACGCATCGTGGAATATGTTCACCAGCTTGCTGCCCGGAATATCCTTTGGTCGGTCGCACGCCGCAAGGCCTGCCAGCAGCACGCCGGCTGCAACCGCTATCTGTAAAAATCGTCTCATATCAACTCTCATGTTTCAATACGCTGCGCACCGTCAGCGACGATACGGCATAGCCCACGGCCACGACCGCCACGGCTATAACGACCATGTCGGCGGCCACGACACTCACCGGGTAGCTGCCCACGGGCGAGCCTCCGGGAATGGTTATCAGATCGAAGCGGCTCTGCGCCCAGCACAACACCAAACCTATGGCCATGCCCACAACGCCGCCTATGACGGTCATCAGCACACCCTCGCCGACGAATATGCGGCGTATGAGTCCCCACTCGGCACCCATGGCGCGCAGGGTGGCTATATCGCGCCGCTTGTCGGTAAGCAGCATCACCACGGCACCCACCACCGCGAAGGCCGCCACGAGCGTCACCATGAACGCAATGATGAATATCGTGCGTTTCTCGTATGTCATTATCCTCACCAGCGACACATTCTTCTCGTCGCGCGTGCGCACCTCGAACTCCTCGCCCAATGCGCGCTGCAAGTCGCGCCGTATGCTCTGGCCGTCGCGCCGCGAATCGATCGAAAAGGCTATGTGCGAGGCGCGTCCGGGATAGTTGAACAGCTCCTGCGCCAAGCCTAAATCGCACATGGCGAAGCCCTTGTCAAGATCGGCATTCACCATGTATATGCCCGACAGCATTGCCCGCCGGCGTCCCACGCCGCTCATCGGCACGAGCGACGAGAATTGTCGGCGGTTGACGGCATAGAGCTCTATCTCGCTATCGAGCTGAGGCATGCCCAACTCGGCTGCCAGGCCGTAGCCCGCCACTATAAGCTCCTCGCGCGAGGAGCCGTCGTCGCGCCACGCTCCGAGCGTCCGCCACTCGCCGCGCACCACATAGTCGTCGACAGGCGCCACGGCAGTGTAGAGGGAGTCCACGCCGCGCAACACGAGCGTTGCACGTCGTCCGCCCGCCGAGGCCATGGCCATCTGTTCGAGGTATGCGGTCGCCGCCACGACTCCGTCGATGCTTTCGAGTTTCTCGAAGTCGACCGCAGCAAGCTCGAATGTCTGTCCGCGCGACGGCGCAGCCGTCATGTCGGCATCGAAGGCCGAGTACATCCGCTCGACGGTCTGCCCCAGTCCGTTGAATATGGACAACAGCACGACCATGGCCGCCACGGGGACAGCCACCGACACCACGCTTATCGAGGCGATGAGGTTAATCACCGAATGCGACTTGCGCGACAGCAGATAGCGGCGTGCGAACTTCGACCACAACATAACTTCGGAGGGATTGTGACAGGCTGGCTGCTATTTCTCCTGTCCGTGGAGCAGATGATCGATGTTGTCGATATACTCCAACGAGTCGTCGAGGAAGAACTCCACCTCGGGCACCACCTTCAACTGGTTGCGTATGCGCGCGCCCAGCATCTTGCGTATGAACCAGCCCTTTTCGCGTATGGCTTCGAGCGTCGCGGCACTCTTCTCGAAGGGGAATATGCTGACATATATCTTCGAGTAGGCCAGATCGGGCGATATGCGCACGGCGGTCACCGTGACGAGCGTGCCGCGCACCACGTCGGCGGCATCTTTTTGCAGTATCTCCGCCACGTCGCGCTGTATCTGACGGGCGATTTTCTGTTGTCTTGTACTATCCATAATCGTCTATGTGTTATCTGTTTCAGTCGAGGCTGTATTTGAACACCTCTTTCGAGCGCTGCCGCTTCTCGCGGCGCACGTTCCACGACTCGAATCCGCTCTTGTTGAACCGCCAGCCGAGCGTTATGCAGACCGTGATGTTGTCTATGGGCGAGCGCAGGGGCGAGTAGTAGAAGGGATTCTCGGGTCCGTCGGTGGTATAGCCGTAGTATTTGTTGCGGTTCTTCAACAGATCGGAGTAGCCGAACCAGTAGCGCGCACGCACGCCGATCTCCACCTGCCCGAACAGCAGCGAGAAGCCTGCGCCGCCGGCCAGTCCGTAGCCGAAACGGTTGTCGCGCACGGTCTTGAAGTCGTAGGTGCCGCCGCCCTTGTCGGGCTCGTCGTCGTAGACGTAGGTCGACGAGATGTTGTATGAGAATACCACCGCCGCTTCGAGGTAGACGCGCACATGGTTGCGCGCCATGTAGAAGTGAGGCTGCCACACCAGAGGCAGCATCAGCGAGTTGACGCGGCGCGAGTAGTATTTGTAGTTGCGTATCTCCTGCTCGTCGACAATCTCGGTGGTGTAGGTATATCCGAACGAGAATCCGCGGCGTATGTATTCGAGGTCGGCACCGACCGCACCGACGAATCGCGGCTTGGGGCTGTAATAGCGCCACGACAAACCGAAGTCGTGCGAGCCCCACAGCATGCGGGTCTCCTCCGAGGGGTAGAAGCGCGCCGTCGAGACGCCCGTGCCGCCCACGAGCGACAGAGTGTGTTGCGCCGAGGCCCTCTGGCAGTCGACTATCAACGCTGCCGCGGCGAGTATCGATATTATTAATGGTCTGAATCTCATCTCTTTCTTCGTTTAGCGTTGTAGTCCTGTGGAGTTTATGCCCGAGCGTATGCTGCTTCCCATGCCGCCGAAGCCGAAGCCCGAATTGGAGCTGTGGTTGTGGTCGTCGTGCTGATTCTCCTTCTGCTTCTTGGCCTGCTCCTCGGCCAGCTTCTTCAAGCGTGCCTGCTCGCGGCTTTCGAGCATATCGATTATCGACTGCATGGTGATGGGCTCGAACACCTTGTCCATGTCGACGTCGAGCTCGAACTCCCAGTTGGCTTTGGTGGTGAAGAGCTCCTCGCCCTTGTCGTTCTTGTAGATCTCGGTGCGCTCGGGCTGGCGCATAAGCACCATGTCGCCCGTGTCCCACTCGCCGTTGGCGTTGGCATCCTCCACCACACGCACCATGACATCGCCCACGGCCACGTATTTGAACTCGTAGGTGCCGGCCGTAACGTCGCACAACTGCTGCTGCACGCTGCCCGACGAGTTGGTGAGCTGGACTATGTAGCGCATGTCGGGCTTCGAGGTGCGCACGTTGATCTTAACCGTGGCGAACTTGTCGGGATCGGCCACCGTATATTGTCCTATGATCGAGTCGTTCCTCTCGCCGGCCACGTTGCGCATGGCACCCGACGGTATGGTCAGCGTATATTCGTCGCCCACCGTCCAGTCCGACGAGATATGCCACAGACGGCTGTCGAGCGTATCACGCTCGAATCGCACGCGACGCTGCCGTTCGGTGCCCTCGGCCTGATTCTTCGATGAGAGCGTCACGGAGAGCGTATCGAACTCCATGAGCGGGTAGTCCAGCGACATATCGAGGCTCTTCAACGGATTGATCTCGCTCTTGGCCGCCAGCTTGTATGCGAACGGATTGGGTGCTTCCGGCTCGACCCACTCCTCGCCCGCTTTCAGCGCCTTCTCGCGCTCCTTTTCCAGGCGTTCGCGCTCCTTCGCCTCCTCCTTCGACTCGACCTTGCGCCATGCCAGACGCAGCATGTCGGTGGTCTCGACCAGATTGTTGATCGAGTCGTGTTTCATGTAGGTTATCGATCCCTTGATCGTGTCGGGCAGCTCCTCGCCCGGCATGTCGAACCACAGAGCCAGCGTATCGCGCCCGCGCGACTGCGGGTCGACGATCACGCGCTCGCGCGGAATGGAGTCGAAATCGATCGATATGATCTCGGGCTGCGGCGCACCGAAATATAGCATGGCCTGGTGCTGCTTGGGGCGCTCCGACTGCGCGAGCGTATGGCGCGCGAACTTGCGATCGGTGAACATGCGGAAATAGAGCTGCGGATCGGCCGAGGGGTAGTGGCGCAGCGAGTCGAACCAGATGGCGAACTCGGGCATCTGGGCCGGGTTGTAGGTGCCCTCGATGAAGCCTATGCGGTCGATGGAGGGTTCGTACTCCATATTGTTGTTGGTATCCTCGAAGGCGTAGACACGATATGGTATCGGTTTGAGGTTCTGCGCGATGAAGATGCCGTTGTTCTCGGCGCGTGCGATGACCGCAGGCTTGTGGTTGAACATCGTCGAGTCCCACTCCACGGGCTCGGGCACCGAGTCGGCGGGGAAGAACCATATAAAAGTCTTGCTCACCGAGTCGGCCTTGTAGGAGTCGGCCGTATAGCCCGACATGTACATCGAATCGATCTCCTTGCCCGTCGAGAAGACGTAGCGCATCGAGTGCAGCGGGTTGCCCTCGTTGTTGTCCTGAATGGCCGAGCCGAAGTTCAGGGCATACGTAGTATTCTCGCGCAGCGTATCCTTTACGGTGATGACTATGCCGCGGCCGCGACGCGTCAGCGTCGGCTTCTTCTTCATGGCCGGCGAGGTGAAGAACTCCTTCTGCTGGTCCTTTATCTGCACATACTCGTCGAACTCCACATATATCTTGGGGTGGTTCACTATCGGGAACTCCGTCGAGAAGTTATCGGGCGTCATGGCCACGATAACGGGCGGCAACGTATCTTTCGGACCTCCCGTGGGTGTCATCGTCGAGGCGCACTTGGTGAACAGCGCGGCAACGAACAACAGCAAAACCACGGCCGAGGCCAAAGTGGTCAGACGATCTGCAATTCCATGTTTCATAACTCGCAACTCTCTTATCGGTTATTCGGTCTGCCCGGCACCGCCCTGCTGCGGAGTGTCGGGATCGGCAGGTGTTTCAGGCTGGTCGGGATTCTCCGGCTGGTCGGGATCGGGATCAGGTTCTGGATCGGGTTCTGGATCGGGCTCGACCGGCACCAGCGGCGGACGCGTCTGGTCGGGGAACGGATTGACTATGCGCCAGCCGTTGGCCGAGTAGGTGGTTTTCCAGGCGTAGATGTGAAGCTGCGTCAATATCTGCTCTATGTTGATGGGCGAGAGATATTTGCGATAGGCATACATCGAATTGGCCTTGTCGACCACAACCAGCATCGACATCTCGTGCGTCAGCGGCAGAGACACCTGAAAATCGGCCTCGGCGTCGAACGACCCCACAACATCGGGCTGCGTCAGCTTGCGCGAATGATCCTCCTTGTCGGTTATCACATGCGCTAAGGCGTCCTCCCACGAGGCTATGTACCACAGCGTCGTATCGACATAAAAGGCGTAGGCCTCCAAGTCGGTAGCGCGCGTCAGTGCCTCGGTCGACACGTTTTGGCTGTAAACCGCAATGCGGTACACCGTATCGTACGACTCCTTCTTGAAGCAGCCGGTCAGCGTCGCGGCGGCAAAGGCCGCAACCGCCAGCATCGATATTATAAATCTGCAACGTCTCATCTTATATCCTCTTTATGTGCCGATTCATACTCGGCGAGCATCTCGCGCGGCGTCTTGCCCAACTGCGGGTGGCGATAGTCGCCAGCCACCTCGGCCAGCGGACGCAGCGCATACACCCTCTCGCTGAGAAAATGATAGGGTATGGTCAGCCGCTCGGTCGAGAGTGTCTCGTCGCCATAGAACACTATATCTATATCGATGGGTCTCGACGCATAACGCTCGCCCGAGAGTCGCTGCCGCTCGCGCTCCGAATCGCGGTCGCGCCCCATATCGGCCTCTATGCGGTTGACGGCGTCGAGCAGCTCCTCGGCAGAGAGTCTCGTCGACACCACCGCCGTACGGTTGACGAACTCGCGCTCCGACGAAAAGCCGTATGCCTCGCTGCGATAGCTCTGCGAGACGCGCTCCACACGACCGACGCCTCTGCCGACGCGCTCTATCGCCTCGTCGACTTTTCGGCCGGCCTCCCGATCGTCGGAGCCGAACATCAACACGGCTCGTATCTCCCCGCTGCTTGTCATCGTCACAATCGGTTTATGGTTTTACTTACGGCCAGCGCGAAGTGGGTGAATACTATGCGCGGCGAACCGTTCTGCGAGATCTGCGCCATGGCAGTCTCGATCTGAGAGATCAGAAACTCTATGTTCGAGTTGCCGATATACGGCGCGAACTTGCGGCAGAAATCGGCCTCCTCGCCCCACAGGTAGCTGATCTCGGCAGCTCCGGCGTGTATCATGTAGCTCTCCCTCAAAAGGCGTGCGGCATGCGAAAGGAACGCGCGCTGTCCCTCGCGCGACAGCTCGCCGACATCGTCGGCCCAGCTCATCAGTTCCAGGTGCTTGTCGTTGTAGCTCAGTCGCATAAGCGAGCAGAACAGCTCGAAGCACTCATGACGCAGGGCATCGGTCTCGCCGCGCATAAGGCTGCGCAGTTCGAGCAGATCGCCACCGGCCAGACGCGCCATGCTGTGCGCCGCAGCCCCGTCGGCAATGCCGCCCGCAGCGGCCACGCTCTCCAACGACGCCGTATCGATACGACCGACGGATACCTGTTGCGTGCGCGATACGATCGTGGGCAACAGCATCTCGGGGCGTTCGGCCACCAGCAGGAAAAGGGTCTTCTCCCACGGCTCTTCCAATATCTTCAATATCTTGTTGGCCGCATCGCCGTTCATCAGCTCGGGCAGCCACACTATCATCACCTTATACTCCGACGAGAAGCTCTTGAACGAGAGCTTGCGTATGATCTCGTCCGACTCCTTGGCCGTGATGAGTCCCTTCATCGTCTTGCCCAGATCGAGCTTGTCGAACCACTGCTGCGACGAGAAGTAACCGCCGCTCGACTGCCACAACTCGCGCCACTGCGGCAGGAACTGGTCGCTCAGCACCGCCTCGCCCGACTTCTTCTCGCGTTTGTTGACCGGGAAGACCATGTGCACGTCGGGGTGAGCCATCTGCGCCGTCTGCACGCACGACGGACACACGCCGCACGAATCGCCGCCCGAGCGGTGCGGGCAGTTGACATACTGGGCGTATGCCACGGCCAACGGCAGCGCGCCGTAGCCGGCCTCGCCCGTAAAGAGCTGCGCATGGCTTATGCGCCCCTCGTCGACGCTGCGCGCCAGATGACGTTTCAGGTCGTCGTGTCCTGTTATATCGGCGAATCTCATACTCTTCCTCTGTGTATTACGGCTCCGATCAAACCCCGCACGTCGATCCTCTCACGACGTACTATGTAGAGCAACATTACGACAAACAACGTGCAATTGACCGCCATCGACACCGCATAGGGCAGAGTGCCGCCCAGGAGATGCGACACGGCATAGACCGCCGCCGCCACGGCGACATACTCGGCCATGCGCCGCAGGTCGTAGGGTATGGGGTAGTGTTTGCGGCAGAGCATATAGCTCCATACGACCATGGCCGCCTCGGCAGCGAAGCGAACCCACGCCGCACCGCGGTATCCCCAGCGCGGCACCAGCAGGAAACTCAGTGCCAGCGTCACGCCCAGGCCGAGGAACGTGATGTAGGCGGCATAGCGCGTCTTCTCCTCGCGCTTGTACCAGAACGACAGGTTGAGCCAGATGCCGCTCATGACGTTCGAGGCCAGCACCACGGGCAAGATGCCTATACCCTGGCGGAAACGCTCGCCGACGATCAGCGCGAACACGTCCTTGAACAGCACTATGCCGGCGAAGATGACCGTCGATGCCATGACGAAATACTTCATCGCCGCGGCATTGGCCTCGACGAAATCGCTCTTCTTGAAGCTGGCCAGGAAAAAGGGCTCGGCGGCAAGACGATACATCTGCGTGAAGAGCGTCATCACCACCGCTATCTTGACTATCGCGCCGTAGACACCCAGCTCGGCCATAGCCGCGGCATGGTCGCCCGGTGCCAGATATTTTATCATCTGCCGGTCGATGAACTCGTTGGCCGTGCCGGCCAGGCCGCTTATCAGCAGCGGCATGGAGTAGACGAGTATGCGGGCGAGCAGTCGGCGGTCGATCCGCGGAACGGTTCGGCCTGTGGTAAACAATATCAACAGCAGCGTCACCACACTCGCGGCGAGGTTGGCCACGAAGACCCAGCCAACGCCGAACTCCGTCGAGTAGAGACCCGCCACGCCGAAAGCGATGGCCAAGGCCACGTTCAACAGCACGTTGACCGCTTTCAACACGACGAAGGTCATGGCGCGCCCCTGCTCCCTCAGGCGCGAGAACGGTATCATAGAGCATACGTCGAGCATGACGATGGCCGCCACGACGGCTATGTACTCCGTGTGCTCGCGGTAGGCCTCGCCCATGGCCGACGACAGCGGCACGCGCAACAGCACCACCGCCGCGAAGAAGACCACGGCGGCCAGCGAGGTCACGCCCCACGTGGTGGCGAAGACCTTTCGTTTGGCCGCGGCAACATCGCCGCCGGCCTCCTCGGCGCGTGTCGCGAAGCGGAAGTAACTCGACTCCATGCCCATCGACAACAACACCAACGCAAAGGGTATCAGCGCATAGACATCGGTGACGATGCCGTAGGTGGCCTCGTCGAATATGCGCGTGTAGTAGGGCGTAAGCAGATAGTTGAGAAACCTTACCACTATCGTGCTTATGCCGTATATCGCAGTCTGTTTAGCTAACTTTTCGAGCATCGTTCTTTGCACACCCCTCTTTATATGGGTATATACTTCGCAAAGGTAGTTTTTTTGCGGCAATAATCATAATCCGGCGGCAAAATTACTCCTCGCGGCCACGACGGGCGACACCCCGACGCGCAGGCGATGAAATCGCTCCCGACAAATATAATATTTCATCGAAGCATGCGATGAATTAAAATATTTTATTTAATTTTGCACAAACAACCAAACGATTAATCGGTAAAGATATGCAATTGAACAACGTTTAAACTTTATGCAATACCCCCGCGGGCGTGTTGTATTATTAGAAAACATTTTATACCTTTGTCGTGTTCCCGAAGGAGAACAGACATATTTTTTTGGAAAAGTGTTTTAGGCTTTTATCCCATTAAGGAATCTGATAAATTTCAACTACACAGGATAAAATGATACAAACACTCTAACCGAAGCGGTTATGTACACATTTTGCTACATAATTCTCGGTGTGGGGTATTGTTTTATTGTGTAATGTTTACCAGAACTGCTTAATGATAAAACTAATCGACTCCACACTTTTTTGTTAGAGAAACGGATATCGGGGAGTCGAATATCGAATCGACAAGACAACGCAATGAACACACTCCAAGCCTCCAACCCTTGCTGGGATCGTATCTCCATTATTTTACGCGAACAGAAACTATCGGCAGCAGCGCTGTCGAAAGCCCTCGGTCTGCCCGATCCGCGCACGTTGTACCGCATTAAGAATCAGAACGGACGCATCACGCCGCGCCTGGCCGCAACCATACACAGCGTATTTCCCGACTACGACGCCGAATGGGTGCAGAGCGGCAAGGTGACCTTCACGGTCGACCTGCCTGCGGGCATTGGCAAACACTCCGCCGTAACTATGTCGCGCCGCATATCGAAGCGTCTGAGCTGCCACGCCTCCGTCTGGAACACCGCCAAACGCGCCTGAGCACGCCCGAGTACACCTGAGTATGCTCGAACACATCTGATTACGCCCGCCGCACGATCCGACCGTTGCCTTTTTCCCGCCCCATCCGTCGCCCTGCCCGACCTTTTTCATCACCCGTTTTTTTCGCCGTCTTGGCTTCTTTTCCACTGCCCCGACTTTTTTATCCGCTGTCCCGATCTTTTCGCCGCTGTCTCGACTTTTTACCATTACCCCGATCTCTTCGCTGCTGTCTCGACTTTTTACCCATCGCTCCGACTCTCGCCATCCGCACGCACAGCCTCAACATCCTGCCTCACACGAAAAAGCTCTTTGCAAACAACAGCAATACACCGTCATGCCGAACGACCGCAATACGGCTGCGCGAACTATCAAACTTGTCGACAAACATTGTCTTCCGCATATTCCTCACTGCATTCGGACTAACATAGCGCAGAGACTCCCACGTCGTGCTACGCACTCCTCGGAGTGACATGGTGTGTCGTGTCATTTTGAGCGTATGCAAGGAATCTGTATAAGACTATTTCCACTGTGTCATTCTGAATGTAGCGAAGCGAAATGAAGAATCTGTTTGGGGAATATCAACCTGATCTGTCATTCTGAGGAGCGGTTGAAAACCGCGACGTGAGAATCTGTGTGAGACATTTCCCGAATATGTCATTCTGAGGAGGCCATAGGCCGACGTGAGAATCTGGTTGGGGCAGACCTGACCACTCTGTCACTCCGAGGAGTGCGAAGCACGACGTGGGAGAAAACCAATGTCGACCACAGAGCTACGGCTTGCGCCGTTATACAATTCTGACCCCACCCCAAACCCCTCCCTCGGGAGGGGCTGTTGTCGCTACGCTCCAGGTGGGGCGTTGGACGGTTGACACGGAACCCGAGCAGTGTGCTTTGGACGCTCTCGGTCTGTCATTCTGAGTGAAATGCAATGTAACGAAGAATCTGGTTGGGGTAGGCCTGACCACTCTGTCACTCCGAGGGAACGAAGTGACCGTGGGAGTCTCTGCACTTGACATCGGCTCTGTCAATTGAAAAAGAGATTCTCACGTCGCAACTTCATTGCTCCTCAGAATGACAATTTTGACCGTATGCCCACGGTTTTCCGCATTTACAACCGTAATCTCTTAACTACCTCAATATGCGCGCACAGACGCATTGCACGCCCATTTCGATTAAAATTTGTAATTTTATTGTAAACAAATTTGTTTTATTAATATTTAGGTTCTATATTTGTACTTGAACATTAGCCGGATACACCGCTTACAATTTAATATTTTACGCCTATGAGACACCAACTGACTTTAATTTTAACAGCCGTACTGATGCTGATGGCATCTTGCTCGCGCGACTTCGATGCGGTCGATACTCCTGCGCCGGTGGCAGAGGAGACGGCCGACGAGGGTTATGTCGTCTCGGTCGAGCAGGCTTTGACCAGTCTCGACAATGAACTGGCGATGATCTACGGCGCCGACGAGACGCGTGCCGCGCAACCGCGCCGACGCGTAAAGACCATACACAATGTGGCTTACGACCGTGTGGCACCCGTGACGCGTTCGACCGACGCGCCCGACGACGTGGCCGATCTGTTCTATATCGTGGAGTTCGCCGACGGACAAGGTTCAGCGGTGTTGGGTGCCGATAAACGCGTGGAGCCCGTCGTAGCCATACTCGACGAAACGGTGCTCACGCCCGAGGATTTCGCATCGGCCGACATCGAGAGCGACGACATAACATCCTATATGGCTGCACTGATGGTAAATGGAGCTATCGACTCAGGGCTTACCATAAAAGATTCCAATGATTGGAGCAAACCTTTGCCGATCGACAAATTTTGGGGGCCGGGACATGACACAGTGATCGTAAACAAACAAGCACCGATGCTTAACACCAAGTGGCATCAGAATAGTCCCTATAATGAGATGTGTCCGGCCGACTTCGATGCCTACGGAATATTGCGACATTGCCCTGCCGGTTGCGGCCCTGTGGCCATCGGTCAGATTTTACTATACAATTACTTTCCTATCTATACAACCATCGATGGCGACACGTTCGATCGCGATCTGCTCAACCGATGCAACACCGGGCTAACCCCGTCGTTCGCTGCACAAATGGAGGTGGCACGATTTATATATAAGATAGGCGTATATGTTGGGACTGATTATGATAACGAATGTATAACATATGACCAAAATGTTCCGGCCTTGCTCAGACATGTAGGATATAGATCGGTAGCATTGCAATATTTCGATCTCGACAAGGCTCGCGCCATGGTTTGCGACAACAAACTTCCTCTCTACATGAGCGGCAAGAATGCCAATGCCGTAGACGGACATATTTGGGTTGTAGACGGTTGGAATGAATACTCCGTAAGAGACTGGAATTGTTATTACGACACTCACGGCGGCACATATACTACTATTCTCGACAGAGTACTGCTCTCGTCGACAAGATACATCAAAATCCACTGCAACTTCGGCTGGGGAGGAAAGAGCGACGGTTACTACTCTTACAATCTGTTCAACACCACCAAACGACTCGGCGCTGACGATATCGATCCGTCTGTGGGCGATATCGACGAAGTATATGATTCTACATCAACAAATATCTTCAATTCAGACTTCAATATGATAACATATTCACTACTTATTAGTTTAAACCAATAACACCATGAAACGAATATTATTTTTCGCAGCTGCATTGTGCTGCATGTCGCTATACTCGTGCGACAATGACAACGAAGCGGTAGAGTTGTCTCCATTAGAGATGGAGTTATTCGAGCTCGACCAACTTATAAATTCGCAATCTGGCTTCGACGAAGAAACTCTGCTCGCCGATTTGCAAAGCGGAACATTGCATATCGATTACGAATATCGATTTTTTGCCGACGGACGGCTCGATGATGCGATTCCCATGGGAGGATCAGCCATAAGACAGCTTGGGAAAGTATTTTGTAACAACGGTAAATGCTATCAAATTGTTTATGATGTATATAATTCAGAGCATCATGCCTACTCACACGATTGGTCTTACGATTCTGCGACATGCTCGATCACCACTAAATGGAATGGCTATCGTATCACTTATGAAGGTGAATACGTATATTTCGACGAGTGTACGGCAAAGGTGCTTTACTACAATGCCGAAGACCACAAGCTGATACTCGATGGAGATATATTCAACAAGGTATTTCACAAAAGAGGACACGCAAGAAATCGTTTTTTGTGTCATATAGATATGGACGCATCTGCGCGTGAGGAGCTTTTGAGCCATTGCAACCTGCAAAATTAATTATTGCACACTCTGTCGGAGCAGGATACTACAATACGACACTATACCGCATTAACGGTCGGATCATAACATTTTTGCGGTCGGCAGTCGGGACACGTTCCCGGCTGCCATTTTTTTTGTAATGTGGCGTCAGTCCAAACGTAATATTTACACAGCCGTGTCATTCTGAGGAGGCTGCTTGCAGCCGACGTGAGAATCTGTGCGAGACATTTCCACGTATATGTCATTCTGAGGAGGTTGCTTGCAGCCGACGTGAGAATCTTATTTCCACGGATTTGTCATTCTGAGGAGCGTTCGGCAGAACGCGATGTGAGAATCTGGCTGAGGTAGACCTGCCCACTCTGTCACTCCGAGGAGCCGCAGGCAACGTGGGAGTCTCTGCATTGAAAACTGTCATTCCGAACGTGAGTGAGGAATCTGTGTACGATAGAATCGGTCGATAGATTTTGCCTCGCACAGATTTCTCGCTACCGCTCGAAATGACAAACAGCGGAAATATTCGTCCATGTACATTGCCCTCAACCAGATTCCTCACTGCGTTCGGAATGACACGTCAGAGAGATTCTCACGTCGGCCTATGGCCTCCTCAGAATGACACGGTGGAGATGTCGACCTCGCACGTCGTCCACAACCAGATTCTTCACTTCGCTCAGAATGACACGCCAAAGAGATTCTCACGTCGCGTGCCTTGCACGCTCCTCAGAATGACAAAGTGGGCATATTGACCTCGCACGTCATTCCCAACCAGATTCCTCACTGCGTTCGGAATGACACGCCAGCGAGATTCTCGCGTCGCGTGCCCCGCACGCTTCTCAGAATGACACGGAGTAAATTATAGGATCGACAACGCCCTTTGCCATACGAATAACCGTGACGCCGCGCTCAACGACAAAGAATATTCATTACATTTGCTGCCATAAAAAATCGACTCGACGCTATGAATATTCGCACGAAAGGTTATATCATGGGAGCCGTGGCATCGGCGGCTTACGGCACCAACCCGCTATTCGCACTGCCTCTGTTCGGCGAGGGCATGGACTCCGATTCGATACTCTTTTTCCGCTACCTGCTGGCCATACCCATGATGGCCGTGCTGATGCTCATACGCAAGGAGAGCTTCGCCGTCAAGTGGCGCGAGGTGCCGATGCTCGCCGCCATGGGGCTGCTCGTGGCCACCTCGTCGCTTACGCTGTTCGAGAGTCTGCACTTCATGGACGCAGGCATAGCCTCGACAATGTTGTTCGTCTACCCGGTAATGGTGGCGTTGATGATGACACTATTTTTCGGCGAGCGACTCACCATGCGCACTGTCGGGTGTCTGGCGCTGACCGTCGCCGGCGTCGCGCTGCTATACCGTCAGAGCGACGGCGCCACGCTCAGCTTCAAGGGTTCGATGCTGGTGATGGCATCGGCTCTCTCCTACGCCCTCTATATAGTCGGCGTCAACCGCTCGCGGCTCAAAGATATGCCCTCGCTCAAAATCACCTTCTACTCCCTGCTGGCAGGCATGTCGGCATTCTGTGTGCGCACCGGCTTCGGCGAGCAGCTCGTCGTGCCGCACAACTGGCACATGTGGTTCGACGTAAGCGGCCTGGCACTCTTCTCCACCGCTCTATCATTCGCATTCATCACCATGGCCATACACTACATAGGCTCGACGCCTACGGCCATTCTCGGCGCACTGGAACCCGTGACGGCCATAGCCATCGGCGTGACTGTCTTCGGCGAAAGCCTCACTCCGCGCATCGTCTGCGGCGTGATACTCATCATCGGCGCGGTGACGATGATCGTCGCGGGCGGCGCCATCTCCGAGCGAATCAAGACCCTGGTGCGCCACCTGCCGCACCCGCACGGAGCGCACCGCAGCTGACTCCTTTTACGGTTATCGATACCATTTTTACCGATCGGCAGTGCAACATTATGCCGACATGAAAAAAATGCGTATATTTGTCATACGAAAATATTATCGACTATGGCTCAACACAATATCGTTCGTTTCGACTCGCTCTGCCAATATCTCGACCGCATAGGCCAACCCACGCTGCACCCGCTGGTGGCGGTGGTCGATCTGTCGACCTCACCGCGCATGGAGCACTACCTGCACACGTTCGGATTCTATGCCGTATTCCTGAAAGAGACCATGTGCGGCGATCTGCGCTACGGTCGTCAGTATTACGACTACCAGGAGGGCACGCTCGTCTTCGTGGCACCGGGACAGGTGCTCGGCGTCGAGCCCGACGGCGAGACATTCCAGCCCAAAGGTCACGCACTGCTGTTCCACCCCGAGCTGTTGCGCGGCACCTCGCTGGGCAGCAACCTGATGCGCGAATACACGTTTTTCTCCTACGCCTCCAACGAAGCGCTGCATCTGTCGGACCAGGAGCGCGGGATATTCATGGAGTGCCTGCACAACATCGAACACGAGCTGCAACACTCCATCGACCGCCACTCGCGCCGGCTCGTGGTCTCGAACATCGAGCTGCTGCTCAACTACTGCGTGCGATTCTACGACCGGCAGTTCATCACGCGCGAGGCCGTCAACAGCGACATACTCACCCGCTTCGAACGCTGCCTGGGCGACTACTTCGCCTCGGATCGTCCCGAGCGCGAGGGACTGCCCACCGTCGGCGTCATGGCCTCGGAGCTGCATCTGTCGGCCAACTATCTGGGCGACCTGATAAAGAAACAGACCGGCCGCACGGCGCAGGATCACATACAGCAGACGATGATCGAGATAGCCAAGGAGCGAATCTTCGACCCCTCGAAATCGGTCAGCCAGATAGCCTATGAGATGGGATTCAAATACCCGCAACACTTCACCCGGCTGTTCAAGCGTCGCACGGGACTCACTCCCATCGAATACCGTTCGATGAACTGATCTTACCGCCCCGAAACCTCCGCCGCCGCGGCTGAAAACTACTCCTCGCGGTTCTTTTTAAGCCACTCCAAGCGGCGCATGTCGGGCAGATGTTTCACCCGGAAATGCTCGAACGTAGCGACGAAGCCCTCTCCGTCGGGGCAGGCCGCCATGACGCCCACCTGCACCGGCGTGTTGTCCTGCAACCAGGCGTTGCGCATCATGGTGTAGGTCGTATCGTCGAACGAATAGAATATCTCGACGGCATCCAACCGCCTGACGGCCTTTATCCATACGTATGGCACCGATTCGTCCAGCGTAATGACGCTCCAATCGGAGGTGTGGTGCGTGACGACGGTGCTCAGGTTGTATTTGCCGTCAACGAACTCTATCCCGGCCTTGATGTAGTTCTCGTGGTCGATGCGGAGCATCAGTCCCGCCTGGTCGAAGCGCACCTTGTAGTCGCCCGACACCTTCACCTTAGCCTCGAACTCGCCGCCGTATTCGCATAGTAGAACGGGGCGTCGTCGACCGTGAATCCGTAGTGCGACATGCGCCAGTAATCGCTCTGCGGCGTGACCGACATCGACAGTCGTCCGGCCTCTATCTCCCACTTCTCGGGTTCGTTGAACCACTGCATCTTCTCCAACGACTGCGCCGTGGCAGCCGTCGACAATGCCGTCATAAGCATCGCGGACAATAAAGCTTTTTTCATAACGATCATATTTTCTCTTTTCGTTTTCATTAATAACCATGTTTTTTGATTACATTTGCAAAGATAAAGCGTTGTCATATAACGTGCAATGATTATTAATAACCATTTTTCAACACTATGGATATAGTCGACCGTCTCAACGACGAGCTTTTGCGTCAGGACTTTTCCGACGGGCAGCGATCGATGGAGGAGAGTTGTCGCCTGCTCGCCCGGGGCTATGCGAGCGTGGAGAGTGCCCTGGCCGTGCTGAGCGACATGCTCTCCGATAACAGCCGCATCTATTACGGAGGTTTCGCCCGCACGCTCGGAATAGCCCCTGCACACGACGAGCACGACATCGGCTCGATATGGGAGGAGGATATACTGAAACGTATCTACCCCGACGACCTTCGTGCCAAGTATATGCTCGAACTGCGCTTCTTCCACTTCGTCAAGCATCTGCCCCGCAACAGACGCGGCGACTATTATCTGATCGAAAAGCTGCGCATGAGGGATGCGCACGGCGATTATATCTCCGTGCTGCACCGCATGTTCTACATCAGCACACCCTCGGAAAGCGGCATCCGTTTCGCCTTGTGCCTCTACACGCCGCTGCCATACGACTTGCCACTCGACAGCGGTGTCGTCGACTCCGCGACGGGACAAGTCACGCGGTTGGAGCGACGCGACGACGAGCGCATACTCTCCCAAAGGGAGAAAGAGGTGCTGCGGCTGATCGATCGCGGCATGATGAGCAAACACATAGCCGACGCGCTGTCGATAAGCATCAACACCGTCAGCCGCCATCGTCAGCAGATATTGCAGAAGCTCAAAGTGAAGAACTCCATAGAGGCCTGCCGCATAGCCAAAGATCTGGGAATAATATGATCCTGCCCTCGGGCAGAGAGTATGACGCTACCTACGGCCTCACGCCCCGCACGGATCGTGGCGCTGTCCGGCGAATCGCATGTTTTTTGCCTTTTTCGCGACCAATGACAACTTTATGTATCGCGCATACGTAATTTTTATGTAACTTTGCGTGCAAAGTTTTCCATAGGACATGCTGACGAGAGCGGCAGTGTATCGACGGAAAACCGCGCCGGAGATGAATAAAGCATCAATTATATAATTAATTAAAAACAAAACACTATGTTCAAGATCGATTCTTACGACTTTACGGGCAAGCGCGCGATTATCCGCGTAGACTTCAACGTGCCTCTCGACGGCGAGGGTCACGTAACCGACGACACGCGTATCCGCGCCGCCATACCCACCATCAAGAAGGTGTTCGAGAAGGGCGGTTCGGTTATCCTGATGTCGCACCTGGGTCGTCCCAAGAAGAACAACGACACCAAGTTCTCGTTGGAGCAGATCATACCGGCCATCGAGGCACGCCTGGGCGTGAAGGTCAACTTCGCCGGCGACTGCATGGGCGAGAAGGCCGCCCAGATGGCTGCCGCATTGAAGCCCGGCGAGGTGATGCTGCTCGAAAACCTGCGTTTCTACGCCGAGGAGGAGGGCAAGCCCCGCGGTCTGGCCGAGGACGCCACCGACGAGGAGAAGGCCGAGGCCAAGGCTGCCGTCAAGGCTTCGCAGAAGGAGTTCGTGAAGCGTCTGGCTTCGTATGCCGACTGCTATATCAACGACGCGTTCGGTACGGCACACCGTCGTCACGCCTCGACTGCCATCATCGCCGACTACTTCCCCAACGACAAGATGTTCGGTTACGTGATGGAGAACGAGTTGAAGGCTATCGACGGCGTTATGCAGTCGCCCGAGCGTCCGTTCTGCGCCATCATCGGCGGTTCGAAGGTATCGACCAAGATCACCATCATCGAGAAGCTGATGGAGAAGGTCGACTCGATCATCATCGGCGGCGGTATGACCTACACTTTCGCAGCCGCTCAGGGCGGCAAGGTCGGCAAGTCGATCTGCGAGCCCGACATGTTCCCCGTGGCTCTCGACATCCTGAAGAAGGCCGAGGAGAAGGGTATCAAGATCGTCACCAGCCCCGACGCACTCATCGCCGACGCATTCTCGGCCGATGCCAACACCAAGGAGGCTCCGGCCAACGACATCCCCGACGAGTGGGAGGGTGTCGACATCGCCGACCGAGGGCAAGAAGGCGTTCCGCGAGCATATCCTCTGCTTGCAAGACCATCCTGTGGAACGGCCCCGTAGGCGTCTTCGAGATCGACAAGTTCGCCACCGGCTCGCGCGCTGTCGCCGAGGCCATCGCCGAGGCTACGCAGAACGGCGCATACTCGCTCATCGGCGGCGGCGACTCGGTAGCCTGCGTCAACAAGTTCGGTCTGGCCGACAAGGTATCTTACGTCTCGACCGGCGGCGGTGCGCTGTTGGAGTACATGGAGGGTAAGGAGCTGCCCGGCGTGGCTGCAATCCGCAAATAACGGCGACTCGCCATATACAAACCCCGGGGCGAGCACCGTAAAAGGGCTCGCCCCGTTTCATACGATGAAGAAAACTCGAAACAATGAAAAAGTTAACTTACATTTTAGCAACGACACTGATTATGACATCGTGTGCAGGCGGTGCGAAGAAAGGCGCCACCGACAATGATAATATACCGGCCATCGACACGACCAACCTCGATCGTTCGATAGCCCTCAACGAGGATTTCTACCAGTGGGCCACCGGCGGCTGGCAGGCCAAGAATCCTCTCAAACCCGAGTACTCGCGCTACGGCTGCTTCGACGTGCTGCGCGAGAACAACGAGATTCGCATCAACGAGCTGTTCCAGCAGATGACCGGCGAGACGGCCGCTGCCGGCAGCGTCGAGCAGAAGATAATCGACCTCTACAAGATGGGACTCGACGAGGAGCGTCTCAACCGTGAGGGTGCCGAGCCCATACGCGAGGCTTTGGACAAGATCCTCTCGATAGAGGATCGCGCCCAGCTCGTCGCCTTGATCTCCGCGCTCCACACCGACGGTATTACTCCATTCTTCGGCTGCTATCCCGAAGCCGATCTGGCCGACAGCAACATGAAGATCCTCTACGTCGAGCAGGGCGGTCTTGGCATGGGTAACCGCGACTACTATCTCGATGCTGCCAACGCCTCTATCAAGGCGGCCTACAAGGAGTATCTCGCGAAGATCATGACCCTGGCCGGCATCGATTGCGAGAAGATTCCCTCGATGGTCGACAACGTCATCACAGTCGAGGACTACATAGCCTCTAAATCGTGGTCTAACGTAGAGCTGCGCGACGTGCAGCGCGGATACAACCCCTTCACGCTCGAAGAGTTGCAGGCACGCTACGACGCCATCGACTGGCGCGCATACTTCGACGCGCTGGGCGTGGGCGAGTTCCACCATCTGGTCGTAGGCCAGCCCTCGGCATTGGACAACGTCAACAGCATATTGAAAAACATCCCCGTCGAGACGCTGCGCAACTACGTCGCCGCACACTACATCAGCGACGCGGCATCGTACCTGAGCGAGGATTTCGCCCTGGCCGGCTTCGAGTTCTTCGGCAAGGTTATGTCGGGCACGCAGGAGATACGTCCGCGCTGGAAGCGCGCCATGGCCGTGCCCAACTCTATCCTTTCGGAGGCCGTGGGCAAGATGTATGTGGAGAAGTATTTCCCCGAGAGCGACAAGGAGCGCGTATTGGCCATGGTCGAGAACCTGCGCACCGCCCTCGGCAAGCACATCGACAACGCTCGACTGGATGAGCGACACCACCAAGGCCAAGGCTCACGAGAAGCTCGCCGCCTTCACCGTCAAGATCGGCTATCCCGACAAGTGGAAAGACTACTCGTCGCTCGTGATCGACCCCTCGAAATCGTACTGGGAGAACATCGTCGAAGCCAACCGCTGGTATATGGCCGACGAGATGGCCGAGGTAGGCAAGCCCGTCGACCGCACGCGCTGGTACATGTCGCCCCAGACCGTCAACGCCTACTACAACCCCACCACCAACGAAATCTGCTTCCCCGCCGGCATCCTGCAAACGCCCTTCTTAACACCGCAGCCGACGATGCCGTCAACTACGGCGCCATCGGCGTGGTGATAGGCCACGAGATGACCCACGGATTCGACGACCAGGGCAGCCAGTTCGACAAGGACGGCAACTCGCCGACTGGTGGACAGCCGAGGACCGTGCCGCATTCGAGAAGAAGACGGCCATACTGGCCGACCAGTTCGACGCCGTGGAGGTATTGCCTGGCATACACGCCGACGGCAAGCTCTCGCTGGGCGAGAACATCGCCGACC
>JAAGKN010000675.1_pt1 | contig 58605 bp, 61 predicted proteins | sample 6206371 | NCBI WGS metagenome assembly JAAGKN01 (sample SAMN11533720, study PRJNA540317) | gut metagenome | isolation source: fecal pellets from male and female animal of same cohort | host: Peromyscus leucopus | place: USA:CA | collected 2017 | reverse complement strand
AAAATCGTCGCTTACCGGCGATTTTTATTTTGCATGTGACAAGCCGCCCCCCACCCTGCTCGTTTACTACTTTTTCAAATACTGTGCCGGATTATACGCCTTTGTTCCCTTACGAATTTCAAAATGCAACTGCGGACGGTCAACCTTTCCGGTGGCGCCAACTGTACCTATTTTCTGACCGACGGCCACGCGCGCGCCACGCCGCAACCCAATAGAATCCAAATGTGCATACACTGTCATCCAACCACCGTCGTGCTGAACAATTATCAGATTTCCCATACCTTTTATTTCATTGCCCGCATACGCAACGACGCCATTCTCTGCGGCCTTTACCGCGGTGCCACGCGACGCGCTGATATTTATTCCGTCATTAAACAACCCGTTTGTCTTCGCACCATATGCCGACAAAATCTTGCCACGAACCGGCCACGAAAACTTTGACGATGAACGCGCCTTTATCGCCGGAAGTTGTTTTTTCGGATCCGACGAAATTTTTGGTTTTTCCTGCTTTACCGGACTGCGCGTGGTATTTTTTGTCGCAGTCGATTTTGCACCCGACTGTGTGACCGGTTTATTTGGCGCTGGTTTTGACGCAGTCTTTGGCGCCACAGATTGACGCACCGGCGCAGACGGCGATGACGCCCCACCCGCCTGAACCGGCGCCGCAGCCACCGCAGCCGCGGCAGCCGCCAAATTTGGCACCTTCAATTTTTGTCCGACGGTCAACGCAAACGGCGCGGCCAAATCATTCATCACCGCCAAATCATTTACGGGTACGGAATATTTACGCGACAATGAATACAATGTATCACCCGGCGCAACTGTTATGCTTTTTAGCTGAACTTTTGCCGGCGTTGCCGCGCGCGGCGCGGGTCTAAGAGCAGATGGATTACTGACCTGCGTTGGTGGCGTGGCCGTGATGCCTGGCACCGGGGTATCAGTCGCCGCAACTTTTATATCGCCATTGCCCGGCACACGCAGTTTTTGCCCCACGCGAATCGAATACGGGGATACAAGATTATTCAACTTTGCCATCTCATCAACTGTTGTCCCATAACGCCGCGCAACAGAATAGATGGTGTCCCCACGCGCAACCGTTACCTCATGCGAATCATACGCCCCGCCATACATTGGAACAGATAACACATCATCGCCCGCCGCGTATTCTGGAACTGTTAATATATCATTATCATCGGGCGCGCTGTCTTCGGGTGCAACATCTATATCATCGGATGCAGGCGATGCGTTTTCCGCCACAACTTCGGTGGTATTGGGCGCGGCCTGCGCCGGGAACATATAGTCCCCCAAACCCGAATACATGATATAATCGTCAGATGACGCACTGCCATACAAATCAGGCGCCGCATACACCCCATAGTCCGTCGCGGCCGAATTATATATTTCCGGCTGCGCCACGGGGTCCGCCAACAGGGCCGGATATCGCGCGGAAATAAAATCCCCGACCGAATCTGGCAACGACATGATTTTCGGCTGCAAATCGCAACCACAAATTATAAGCCCCCCAAACAGGCCCATTGATAAAAATCGCCAGAATGTTTTCACATCGCAATTATATCATAAAATAGACAATAAATAAACAATTGTCAGAAATTTAATCGCGGCGCATGAACAATATACTAACCTCAAACAATGCCCACATGGGAATTGCCAACAAAATCTGCGATACGATATCGGGCGGCGTCAATATCGCGGCCCCAATCACAATAAAAACTATCGCATACCGGCGCATACGCACAACCGCGCGTCGCGGCAGAACGCCCGCCCGATTTAATATCACCAGTATCAAGGGCAACTGAAACGCCACCCCGAACACTTTCAACAATCCAATCGCAAACACCAGATAATCACGCGCCGCCGGCATCAAAACACTGGGCACGGGCGCGGCCTGATTTAATTCTATAAAAAACTTAAACGCGACAGGAAACAAAACATAAAACGCAAACCCCGCCCCCATCAGGAATAATGCGGGCGACATTATCAGCACAGGCCATATAAACCGTCGTTCCCCCTTATGCAGGCCCGGCGCCACAAACGCCCATAAATGCCACAACGCCGCCGGTGCCGCCACCAACAATCCCATAAGTGTCGCCAATGAAAATTGTATCATCAAGCCATCAGACAGCCCCGTATACAACAGCGTTCCATCCGGCCACACCGCCATCAGGGGACGCGTCAAAAAATACTGCATCCCGGGCGCGGCGACCCATCCGGCCACAAATCCCGCCGCAAAAATCAGCGCCACCCACAGCACGCGACGACGAAATTCTGCAAAATGCTGCATCAATGTCATTTTCATTTTTTCGCCACCCTGCGCTTTGGCGCGACATCTTTCGTGGCCTTTGATTTCTTTGGGCGCACCGACGATATATGCGCCAAAACATCATCCGTTGTTGTGCGGATTAAATCATCGATTGGCCGCTCCATATCTATCTGTTCACGAATCTGTTCGGATGCATCCGTTATTTTCCACACCAAGCCGCGCACATATTTTACCGCGCGCGCCAAAAATCGCGCCACATCAGGCCAGTGCCGCGTCGGTATTACCAGCACCGCCACCAAAAATATCACTAAAAATTCAGCCCAGCTAATTCCGAACATATCACGCTTTATTCATAGAAATCATCACCGCCGCTGGTCGATATAGTCTTGTGTCGCGGCAACTGAAAATAATCTTTGGCGAAATCACTTTTTGCGCGCAAACCATTAAACGCAACATCCGTGCGCGCACCGGTGGCATCAACCACGGTCCATGATTTTAACGCAACCGGTGAATTGGAAAAAGTCACCGTCATGTTACCCAAGCCTTCCTGACCGCGCAAATTCATTTTAAGCGAGAAATAATCCCCCGCCCCGGCCGTTTCAGTAACTACAATATCTGCGTTTTGCAAATCTATATTTTTTCGCACCAGTATACCGGCGGGCGTGCTGGTTATTGGAATGGTCGTAATTTGATCCAAAGAGCTGTCAAAAAAATACAAATCCTTACCGTCAGATATCAACTGTACCGGCATATTCTTGTAATCCAATCTGACCTTTCCAGGGCGCAGCATGGAAAAAGTTCCCTGTTGCGTACGCCCATTGGATGTCTGCGTAAAATCACCCGACAGACCCTTGACTGAATTCAAATATTTTTCCGCACGCGAAACCAATGCCGAATCCACCGCCGCATTCGCCATCAACGGCACCAGCAACATAATTGCCGCGACCACCATTCTTCCCATCATTTTTCACCCCCAAATAATTCTATTATGCGCGCACGCACATTTTCCAAAGTGTCCGCCACCACCGCGCCGGCGGCATATGCATGCCCGCCCCCGCCCAGCATCGCGGCGATATGATCAACCGGCCGATTGCGCCCGCGCAATGATATGCCAATTTGATTTTCCTTTTGTTCCTTCAACAATGCAATGTATTCAACACCGTGAATCTGACGCAGGATAGAAAGCACATTTTCACCCCGCCCATCCATATGCTTATAATCACGGTTTGGAATCGTCGCCACCGCCAACCGGTTTCGATAAAAGAATTCTGCATTTGCGGCGGCCCGCGCCTCAACCAAAACGGCGCGACGCGGCTGATTGGCCAACATGTCCGTAATTTCACCGATGCTAACGCCACTGGAAACCATATCCGCCATAATCCGCAATGACCGTCCGTCACGGACAAATTTGAAATTCCCGGTATCCGTTATTATCGCCAGCGCCAACAAATTCAAAATATCATCATTGACGCGCCACCGGCACGCGCGCATTATTTCATATATTATTACCGCCGTTGCGTCCGCCCTATCGTCATCAATGCACAAATCGGCAATCGGCGCATCATTGCGATGATGATCTATCTCTATCCTATATTTGGCATCGCGTATTATGGATGCGGCAAATTCCAAATGACGCACGGTTCCGTAATCAACCAAAATAACAACATCAAACATCGCCGGCATCGGCACATGCGAATGATGCACCATCGTATGACGCCACGGAACCGCGTCCAGCATTCCTGGAATATTACCGTCATAAATCACAGTTGCGCGAATATGATAGTTTATTTCAATCAATCGCTTTAAGGCCAATGCACTGCCCACGGCATCACCATCGGGATTTTTATGACCGATAATCGCGACCGATTTGGCCGCCCCCAGTTTTTCACGCAAAATTTTAATTTTTTCATTCATATCTTATAGTACCGCCGCATCTTCCAGGAAAAACTGTGCACTTACGCGACCGTTAAATTCGTTTTCCTTTAGCCGGCCCAGCAATGTTATTTTAGTGCACATATTGGCATCGTCCAGCAAAAAATCCCCGACCGGCGTGCCGACCATATTAAATCCGACCACCGCCAGTGTTGTACCCGCACTGGTTCCGATGGTTCCACGCAAATGCGCGCCACCACCCATAACAGACGCCCCACGCAACACGCATCCATGCAAAACCAACATCGGTTCCGGATTTGCCTGACCGAACGGTTCCAGCGCAACCAATTTATGCACAAGCTTCATATTGGCCCCACCCGCATCCAGTTCGGCATCAACCACAACCTCACGCGTGGGCATTTTCCCGTCCAGCTGCTTTGAAACCGCGTTTTCCAAAAAATCCCTAAACGCTTCTTCATTTTCCTCCGGCAATGTAAAGCCGGCGGCCGCGGCGTGACCACCACCCTCTGATACGATTCCCGCCGCCAACGCATCATGAATAATCCGACCCAAATCAACACCCGCGACCGACCGACCGGATCCGTTTATAACACCATCAGATTTTGTCGCCACACACGACGGCAGGTTATACTTATCCTTTAAGCGCCCTGCTATTATTCCCATAACGCCGCCATGCCAACCGGCCCCGCATAAAAACAGACTGCACCGCCCCTGTGCACAGGCCTCACTGGCCATATCGCTGGCCGATAACATTATCGCGTTTTGAATATCGATTCGTTCCTGATTCATTTTATGCAAACGCCCCGCCAAATCCTGTGCAATAAGCGGATTATCCGTCAGCAATAATTCCAGCGCCGGCGCCGCACTATGCAGGCGACCCGCCGCATTCAGGCGCGGCCCGATTGCAAATCCCGCGGCATATACCGACGGCTTTTTTATCCCCGCCACATCCATCAAGACACGCAAACCCAAATTCTGGCGCAATCCCAAAACCTTTAGCCCGGTTGCAACAAACGCACGGTTCAACCCGATAAGCGGCATTGTATCGCATACCGTCCCCAGCGCCACCAAATCCATATAATTCATTAAATTTATATCGGCAAGCGCATCACGCAGGCGCAAAACATCGCGCGACTTTAATTCACGGTTCAGCGCGACCAGGGTCAAGAATGCAACCCCGACCCCCGCCAGATAGCACAACCCCGATGTATCGTCCGCCCGCTTTGGATTCACAACAGCGTCGGCCGCCGGCAGGGACGCATCCGGCGAATGATGATCCGTCACAACAACGCGCATCCCCAGCGCGCGGGCGCGCGCAACCTCAACCCCGCCGCTGATTCCGCAATCAACAGTTATCATAAGCCCAACGCCCGCCGCGGCCAATTCTTCAACCGCCCGCAGGTTCAGGCCATACCCCTCCCCCTCACGCGTGGGCAAATGCCATACCACATCCGCCCCCAGCGCACGCAAATACTTCACAAATATCGCCGTCGATGTAATCCCGTCCACATCGTAATCGCCATATATTGCAATCTTTGCGCCATCAATTACCGCATCGGCAATCGTGCGCGCGGCCACATCCATGTCATGCAAAACAGACGGGTCCGGCATATATTCTTTTATGCTGGGGTTTAAAAATTTTTCTATGTCTTTTGTATCGGATATTCCGCGATTGGCCAATATTTTCTTAACCATATCATCTGATGCGGCAATACCATTCGTATCATCCTGCGCCGACACCCATGCCCGCCCAAGCATGGATTTTTCCACTATCTTTCTCAATGTTCGCTCTTTCTTATTATCAAGAGCATTATAATCAAAATTTATTCAAATAGCAATGGCAGGATGCTGTCTAGGATTTTTCCCGTCGTCGGCACGGCATTCCATGCGGCCGTCCGCAGACCAAAAGATTCCTCTGTTCCCTTTGGCTCATCCAAAACAACCAATATCGTATACTGCGGTGCGGCGGCGGGAAATATTCCGGCAAACGCCGTCAAGTTTTTACGATGATCAATTTTTCCATTCACGCGCTTTTCAGCCGTTGCGGTTTTACCACCTATTTCAATACCGGCGACGCGTGCTTTTTTACCACTGGTCTCTTCGGCGACACGCACCATCAGCGCGCGCAGTTTTGCGCTTATCTTTTCATCCAACACGCGCGTGCCGCGCACCACGCCAACCGTACGCTTTTGCAATGTCGGATATATGTAAATGCCACCGTTTGTCATCGCATTGACCGCCAACAATAAATGCATCGGCGTTACGGAAATACCGTGACCAAATGAAACCGTCGCCTTTTCCACCGGCCCCCACTTTATCGGCATCAGCGTCCGTTCCGTGCGCCCGAATTCCAGATCCAGCGCCTCATCCATATGAATACGGTGGAAAAATTCCTTTTGCGTTCCATCCGGCAAATCCAATGCAATCTGTGCACTGCCACGATTACATGAGTGTACCATGATTTCTTCAACCGTCAGATGCGGACGCGGTGGTTTAAAACTGCGAACATCATCAATCGGCTTACACGCCAGACGCCCGTTCTTATCATATATCTTGAAAGGTTCGGCGATATAATACTGCTTTGTAATACCGTTTTCCATCGCCATGGCAGTGTTGAATATCTTAAATATAGACCCCATTTCAAACACACCGCGCATCGGCATGAATGTGCGATGCCCCACCGGATCCAAATTGCGCCGTTCCGGGTCGTAATCCGGCAAAGACACCATCGCAACCATTTCACCCGTACGCGAATTCATCAGCATACCCATCGCACCACGGGCCTGATACTTCTGCATTGCAATGGATAATTGCTCATAAAACACACTTTGAACACGCGAATCCAGCGAAAGTTTCAACGGTTCCTTATTCTCGCGCAGATAGTCGTCATATATCAGTTCCGCCCCTTCCAGGCCGCGCCCCTCATTTCCGACAAAGCCCACCGCATGCGCGAACAGGCGGCGCTTTGGATAACGACGGGTTTGTACCGACTCTATCTCCAGGCCGGATATCCGGGCATCTTTGATTGTGGCGCGCTGCGTATCGGATGCAAACTTCTTTAAATACATGAACCGACGCGATGAATTTATCAAACGCAATGCATCGGCAACACTGTAATCAAATGGCATTGCCGCATGGATTGCCGCGGCCGCCCCATCACGGTCACGAACCATTCCAGGCCGCAATATTATATGCCCCGACATAACATTTTTGGCCAAAATATCACCATTTCTATCGACAATGTCGGCCCGGCTTACCGTCCAATTACCATCCGCCCCACGCAGACGCGCGCGGTCTGTTCCCTGAATCCCAAGCTGCAGCGTGCGCCCCACAAACAACACGAACACAGCCAAAAACACCGCATATACTATACGCATACGACGGCGACCGGCAATGTTTGCGCCCGCCTCTCTGAAACCGTGTTTAAAAATATCGCGCCCAATTTCAAACATTTATTCCCTGTCCGGTAATTGTGCAATTGAAACAGATTTCTGAAAACTTATAACCTCTGCCTTTGGATATATGCTTACCACCAGATTGCGTAAAATTTCCGGCCGCACAAAAGATGCAAATGCCGCCGTTTGTGCCGCTATCTCCTGTTGTGTGCGAACAATATCCGCACGCACGCGGTTACGCGAACGATTCTGTGTGCGATAACACACCTGCAGGCCAATGGTCAGCATCAAAACCGCCCCAAACGCCCACAAACCGATATGAAACATTTTTTCGTCCGCACTCATAACAATATCCATACATTCCCATACAGTTTATCACAAATTCTGTAAAAAACTAATCATAGAATTCACACCGTTCAAACGCCCCGCCCCCAATTGCAGTCGCAGCGACGCAAATTCGCCATTCAAATCCATTTGGCGAATTTGTTCAGGCGACCGTCCGTCCACCATCGCCGCCAAAATTGCCGCAATACCACGAACGATGGCCGAATCAGCCGTGATATAAAATCGCGTACCATCACGACATATCGCAACCCTGGATGAACACCCCGCGATTTCCGCGCACACGGCCCCATCGGGCACAGGCGCCGCCGCGCGGCCAATATCCATTACCATTTCCAACCGCATTACGGGATCATCGGTCGCCAGTAACATTTGCTTTATATCATTGTAATCCATGACCTACCATCCCTCACCTGTCAGATCCAGTTCCAGGCGCGCCGCATCCGACATCATAGACAGATTCCACGGCGGGTCCCATACCAATTCCACACGCACATCCGCACCCGGCGCCGCGGCGGACGCCACTTCGCGCACCTGCGCCAGCAATTCATCCATCATGGGACATGTGGGACTGGTAAAAGTCATGGTAATAACCACCGAATCGCCCGTTATCGCAATATCATAAACCAACCCCAAATCCCAAATATTCACAGGGATTTCCGGGTCATACACAGTTTTTATCGCCGCGATTATATCTTCTTTTGAAACAGCCATCTTATTTTACCAACGCCTTTATTGCATGCACCGCCGCCGCCGCATCATCGGTTGTATTCCAGGGTCCTGCGGATATACGAACAGTTCCAGGCAACCCCAGCGCCGCATGTATCCACGACGCACACATATTGCCCGCACGCACACAAATCCCGCGCGCGCCCATCATTGCCCCCACATCCAACGGATGCATGCCATCAATTGTAAAAGTAAACATTGCCGCATCACGCGATGTCAAAACCCGAACGCCACGAACATCACGCAATTCATCATATAAATAATGAACAATATCCGCGCCCCCACGCCATGCGCGCCATGTGTCAATCGCAACAGGCAGGCCCGCAATCTGGGTAAGCGGTAATGTACCCGCCTCAAACCTTGCAGGCGCCCCCTCTAATCGCCATGCGTCACCATCAATCTTTGCAACCATTCCACCACCGAATTTGTCCGGATAAAAATCATCGGGATTTTTTATATACATCACCCCCAAGCCTGTATCCGCACCAATTTTATGCCCCGAAAAACACAGGAAGTCACAATCCCACGCGGCAACATCAATCTTGCCGTGGGCCACATATTGGGCCGCATCCACCACGGTTATCACATTTGGATTTTTTTTACGCGCCGCCGCAATCAACCCGCGCACATCCTGTGCCCGCCCCAGTACATTTGACATGGCCGTAATAACCATGACATCGGCCGCCACCGCGCGCGTCAAATCATAATTATAATTTTCATCCAGCGGCATAACACACACATCCGCATTATATGAAAACGGCATACGCGCGCTGTGATGATCCAAATCGGACACCGCAACGCGCGCGCCCCCCAATTTGTCACGCAACATACGCGCGACGCGGTTCATGGCGTCTGTTGTACCGGATGTAAATACTATCTGATGTGGTGCGGCACCTATAAATTCAGCCACCGCCCCGCGCGATGCCGCCAACATTTCATCGGCCGCCGCCGACCGCGCACATATTCCGCGCCCGGTATTGGCATAATGATGCTTTAAAAAATCGACCTCCGCCTCAATTACAGCCTGCGTTTTTTGTGCAGACGCGGCCGCATCTAAGTATATGATTTTATTCATTTTCCGATTTCTCTTGCTTTTTGGCATGATTATAATACACTCGCTAAAAATATCAACAAGGAAGGAGAAAAAGATGGCTTTGGAACACGCAAACGACACAAATTTTGCAGACCTGACAAAGGGTGCGATTACATTGGTTGATTTCTGGGCATCTTGGTGCGGTCCATGCCGCATGTTTGGCCCTATTTTTGAACAAGTAGCGACCCAAATACCGGATGTAAATTTTGTAAAATTTGAGATTGATGAAACAAACCGCCGCACCCCCGCCAAATACGGCATACGCAGCATACCCAGTGTTTTGGCATTCAAAAACGGCGAATTGGTTGAGGCACGCACCGGCGTAATGGACCCGGAAACCCTGACCGATTGGATTATGGAATTAAAAGGAGCCTAAGGTATGGCCACACAGGATTATAAGACATTGGAATTACCGGCCAAATATGTGCCGAAAAAATCAGAACCTTATATGTGCCCACAGCAACTGGCGTATTTTTACCAGTTGCTTTCCGCACAAAAAGATGAACTGTTACAGGATAAAGACACCGTACTTAGCGCGGTGCGTTTAGCCGACAAAAGCGAATCGGAAGGTGTCGGTGACCCGGCGGACAATGCAACATTTGAACAGGAAATAACAATGAACCTTCGTATGGCGGGCCGCGACAACAACCTGTTGCGGAAAATAAACGCCGCGTTGGAGCGTTTGGAAAACGGCACATTCGGATACAGCATCGTATCTGGTGATGAAATTGGGCTCTCGCGCATGTTGGCGCGCCCCTTGGCCACAATGACGGTCGAAGAACAAGAAGAATACGAACAGCGTAAATAAATAAAAACACCGGCAAATGCCGGTGTTTTTATTTAATCTATTTAGATTTTTTTGCCGTCTTTTTTGGGGACTTTTTTACTGGCTTCTTTGCTGATTTTTTCTGAGCGTCCTTTGACACGGCCGCCGTTTTATTTTTCGCGCTGCCCTCTTTATTTCCATCGTCTTTCAGTTCTTTCTTAAAGACATTTATTCCCCCGGCCAGATTTTTCATCAAATCCGGAATTTTGTTATGCCCGAACAAAATCAGAACCAGCACAACAATTAAAAGAATTTCCCAAAAACCTGCCCTCATGACAAAATCTCCTTACTGTATTTTATTTCGCGACATAACAGTCGACACCATCTGACTTTGCATTACGGCAAAAACTGTTGGCATCATTTGATGTTGCAAACGCAATCCGCAGACGATATGTTGTTGTCCCATCCTTTAACACGGCCGCCAATATGGTAAACTGTTTACCCTGGAACAGCCCCGGATGAGAATTTCTAAACTGACGCTGTGCATTTTCCGCCAGGGCACGCGTGCTGTATGAACCAAACTGTACATACCATGAACCATTTGCCGCCGCAACCTGCTTCTTTGGAGCGGGTTTTGGCGCCGGCTTCTTTGCCACCGCCGGCTTTTTCGACTGTGGCTTTGGTGCGGGTTTCGCCGCCGGTTTGTCCGGATTAAATGTAACGGATTTTCTATCCTCTATTACGCGAACGGGGGTACCCACATTGTCATTTTGCGCCGCCGGCATTGGCGCGGGCTGCGCCACCGGGGCGGGTTTTGGTGCCGGCATTGGGGCTGGCAAATCCTGAACTGGCTGTGGCGCGGGCTGGGCCTGCATGGGCGGAACATCAATTGTATCACCCGGTACATCCACCGATACCACCGCCGGCGCATCCAAGTCAACATCAATCGATGACGACGCGTCGGACCCAATGGCGCGCACAATAATATATGTCGCCAATATGATGACCAATGCACCAATCCCCAGCAACAACCACGGCTTTTTCGGGCGCGGCGCCGCAAAGGCCGGCACATCCGGCAATGCATCCATTGATGCGCTGTCATCCAAATCCAATAAATCCAAACTCTCGTCGTTGTTCATATAAAACTCCCCCATACTGTTACGCATATTATATCACAAATTATTCCCATAAACAAAGAATATCTGTGGCATGCCATGCTATGCGGCGCGGAATATATTCACGCCCTATTTCGGCATTTGGCCAAAATTCGGCGGCACAATCAATTTATGATTTTCCTCAATGATGGGCTCACTCTCACACTTGTGTGCACATGCAGCCAATATCGGCATCAGCACAAGCATCAAAATAACAGCTTTTTTCATCTTTCCTTCCTTTTTGTGTCCTCGGGCGCAAATGCGCCCGATTATTTCATTACGGCATCTGTATCGCCGCGCGCATATCCGCAACAAATGCATCCAGCGCAACCGTTTCCTGCTTTTCCTGACCCAGTTTTCGCAGTGTAACAGTCTGGTTTTCTGACTCCGCATCACCCACAACGGCAATAATTGGGGTCTTGGCCAATGATAATTCGCGAATCTTGTAATTGACTTTTTCATCACGCAAATCCGCACGCGCCCATACGCCCGCCGCGCGCAACGCATCAACCACGGCGTTCGCATAATCCTTATGCTTTTCAGAAATCGGCGTGACTACAACCGGCTCCGGACTCAACCACAGTGGTAAATTTCCACCTGTTGATTCAAGCAAAATACCCATAAACCGCTCAATAGAGCCCAAAAGCGCGCGATGCAGCATAATCGGCCGATGCTTTTGCCCATCTTCACCAACATAGGTCAAATCAAAGCGTTCCGGCAAATTCATATCCAACTGAACCGTACCGCATTGCCATGTGCGCCCAAGTGAATCTTTTAAATAAATATCGATTTTCGGCCCATAAAATGCCGCATCCCCTTCGGCCACTTCAAATTCAATACCATTTGCCTCCAGCGCATGGCGCAGTCCCCCCTCCGCCTTGTCCCAGATTTCATCCGAGCCAATACGAAATTCCGATTCCTTACGCGTGGCCAATTTCATCCAAACCTGATTAAATCCGAACTTGGAATAGATATCCTTTACAAAGCGCAAGATTTTAACAATTTCCGCCTCAAACTGTTCTTCGGTACAGAAAATATGTGCATCGTCCTGCGTGAATTCGCGCACGCGCTTAAGCCCCGACAGGCCACCGGCGGCCTCATACCGATTTACCTTACCGAATTCCGCCAAATAAATTGGCAAATCCTTGTATGATTTTATCCCCTGACCGTATACCAGCATTCCACCCGGACACGACATCGGCTTTACACAAAATGTTTTTCCATCCTGGGTCTTGCCGGAATAATTATGTTCGCCATATTTTGCCCAATGGCCCGACTTTTCCCACAGGCATCTGTCCATAACGGACGGCGTGGAAATTTCCAGGTAACCGGCCGCCTCTTGACGCGTGCGGATAAATTCAATCAAACGACGGTAAATCTTATACCCCTTATCATGCCAGAACACCGCCCCCGGTGCAAAATCCGGTTCAAAATGGAACAAATCCATTTCCCGCCCAAGTTTGCGATTATCGCGCAATGCGGCCTCTTCCTGCATTTTCAGGAACGCGTCCAATTCCGCCGCAGACGCAAACGCATCTACATATATGCGCTGCAGCATTTTGTTTTTCGAATCCCCCTTCCAGTATGCGCCGGCAACCGTGCGAATTTTAAAACCATCACGCGGCAAATCCTTTGAGCTTTCCACATGCGGCCCGCGACACAAATCCGTAAAATCACGGAAGGAATAAATAGACAAAGCCTCACCGGCCGCATCATATTCGTTCAGCCATTCCATTTTATAGGGCTGGTCTGCAAACAGCTCTTTGGCCTCTGCCAATGTGACATTACGCTGTTCAAATCGACCGTTTGATTTAATAAGTGCGCGCATCTCGCGTTCAATGGCGGCAAAATCCTCCTCGGAAAATCTGTGTTCGGTATCAAAATCGTAATAAAAGCCGTTTTCAATTGCCGGCCCACCCGCAAATTTTACATCCGGATATAATTTTTTTACCGCGGCCGCCATTACATGCGCCAGCGAATGACGAACAGTTTCAATTTCGTATGACATAATATAAAGTCCCTATTACTTTTATGTTTGTATTTATTGTTTTTTGATTATAACGCGTGCGAAAAAATCCGCAAATAGAAATTACACCCCCAAAGGGGTTGTAGTTGTTGCAAAGAATGTTTCGAAGACTTTTTTCATAACGCTGTTATTTTATTACTTTTTAATTAAAAAATCAAGGGGCGCGCGCCCCTTGACATTAAAAATCAATTATGCATCCAAATAACACGGCAAAGAAAAAGCATACACTGCCCCCGATAACGAACAGATGCCATACCGCATGCGAATATTTCATACGCCGCCACAGATAGAATATGACCCCCAAGCTATATGACAATCCCCCCGCAAGTATGAACCACATACCGCGCGCGGAAATCCGATGCAGCATTGCCGGCAATATAAAAATAAGCGTCCAACCCATGACCAGATACAATAAAACCATCCATTTTGGCTGTTCCTTGGGCCGGGCGATTTTCATGATGGCGCCAAATATCGTAATTGCCCACAAAATTCCGAACACCGTCCAGCCAAGTCCCCCGCGCAAATTCACCAAACAAAACGGCGTGTATGTCCCGGCAATCAACGCATAAATCGCAACCGTGTCCCAGACCTCGAAAAAGCATTCTGATTTTTGCCCTATCATCGCGTGACACATGGTGGAACCAAAATAAAGCGTAAACATAGTCAGCCCGAATATCGCACACGATACAATCGCCCAAGTATTCCCGGCCAGCACCGCAAACACCTCCAGCAATACCAGCGCCGCCATCGCAATCCCAATGCCAACACCATGCGTCAGAATATTCAACACCTCTTCTGACTTTGTACTGGGGCGTTCCCAACGAAACAATCCCGCCGCCCGCAACGCGCGCAACAAATGTGATGCATGCGAATCGCTTTTCACTTCTTTTAACTTCTTGCGAACAACTTTCTTTGTCTTTGTCATTTCAGCACCCCTTCTATCCTGGCGCGAACACGCGTCGGCCCCATAACAGATATTATTGAATATAAGTCCGGCGTAAATGCACGCCCCGACAACGCCACACGCAAATTCATCGCAACATCGCCGTTTTTAAGACCCACGCGCCCGGCAATTTCCACAACCTTTGCCCACCAAGTATCCTTATCATCCGACGCATCATATACATCTAAAAACGCACGCAATGCATCATGATTATATTCAAATTCAGTATTGGGAACATACAACGCATCCCAGAAAAACGATATCGTATCCAGCGTCTGGCGCCATGTGACAAAGTCCTTGCGAACGCGTTTTGGATTATCGCGTTCAATGGACAAAACCGCCCGCAAATAATCTTGGTCTGCGACCTGGGCCTTATGATTTTCGTCGCCGTATTCATCGGCCCATGCGGTTATATTGCGAACCAAATCGGCAACACTCATCACGCCGATAAATTCTTTGGCCCACCATTCCAATTTCTTCATATCAAACAACGCGCCCGACATCGGAATCTTTTTCGGCCGCATTTCATATTCCCAGAAATTTTTTACCTGACCTTTTGATTTGGCCTCCTCATAACCGGACGCGGCGATATTTCCCAGATATTCCAGCACCGCCCCCGTCGGCCATCCATCACGCAGGAAATATTCAACATTCGCCTCCGGATCCTTACGCTTGGACAACTTGCGTTGCTTACCGGTATCTGCATCAATTTTATCAATTGTGGATGTGTGGATATACATTGGCGGCATCCATTCCATCATGCGAAACAGCGCCACATGCAACGGGAACGACGGCAACCATTCCTCACCGCGAACAACATGTGTGGTTCTCATAAAATGGTCGTCGCACAAATGCGCGAAATGATATGTCGGCAACCCATCGTTGGATTTAATAAGAACTATGTCCTCATTGTTTTCAGGGAACCCGATTGAACCGCGAACAACATCCTTGCAAAATATTCGCTTCTCTGGATTTCCTGTGCTATAAAGGCGCACCGACGGCCGCTGCCCCGCGTCCAGGCGTGCGGCAATTTCATCCTCGGTCAAATCACGGTCACGGGCAAATTCACCGTAAATACCGGTGGCAAAACCCGCTGACTTTTGATGCGTACGAATCTGTTCCATATCATCAGCACTCAGGAAACATGGATACGCCCGCCCCGTGGCCAGCAAATGCGCCGCAACACTACGATATACATCCTTTCTTTGCGATTGATAATACGGGCCGTATTGTGGATTATTGTCATATTCCAAACCGAATCGATGCATCGAAGAAACAATAATGTCAACCGCACTTTCCACTTCGCGCTTGGTGTCGGTATCCTCTATCCGCAACATGAAAACACCGCCGGACTGGCGCGCCAATTTGCAATCAACCAATGCACCATACAAGCCGCCCAAATGCATAAAGCCGGTCGGACTTGGCGCAAAACGCGTTACAAATGCCCCATCGGGCAGATTGCGCGGGGGAAACTTTTCCTCTAACTCATCCAATGTGTATTTCGGTGCCGCACCCAATATGCGCTCAATCAATTCCGACGATAAACCTTTTCTCATTTTCAAATAACCTTGTTTTATTCTGTTTTGGATTTTATACTAGGCTTTATGGAAAAACAAGAAATAAGAACTTTTGGACGCCGGCATGGCAAAAAGCTGTCCCCCCGGCAACAACGACTGATTGAAAACCTGCTGCCGCGATTGGCGCCGCAGCATGACGCAACTATACTGGAGATAGGATTTGGCGCGGGCGAGCACTTACGTATGCTGGCCAAATCAATGCCAAGCGCCGTTATCATCGGCGCCGAACCTTTTATGAACGGCGTTGCATCCCTGCTTAGCGCGATAACCGACGACGCGGACAATATACTGCCAGAATACAAAAATATACGCGTGCACCCCGATGATGTACGCATATTGTTAAAAAATAGCGATTTGAAATTTTCCCAAATATGGATATTGCACCCCGACCCCTGGCCAAAGGCGCGCCATGAAAAGCGCCGCCTGCTGCAGGCGTCTTTTTTAGAGTTATTGTCACAACATTTGGCCAAAGACGGCAAAATAATTATCGGAACCGACCATTGGGAATATTATGAATGGATACGCGAGAAAGCGCAAAAAGCAGACCTTCTTATATCAACACCGGATATTGAAATTATCGAAACTAGGTATCAGGCAAAGAACAAAGCAGGCACCGCCGCGCCAAAGTATATGATACTTTCCAACAAATAATTATTTTTCAACACAGCTCATCAAATCGGGGCGCCCCGGCATCAGTATATAACCATCGGGCAATTTTCCAGAGGGCCGCGCGCCGATTTGCGTGCAATAGGACGCTACATCCCGCGGCGCATCGGACAACGCCCCCGTTATGGAATCGGCATACTTTTGCGGAATGTTTGTCTTCGGCGGCGGTGGCGCAACCGTGGTCGTGGACACCGCAACCTTATCATGGGTTTCTGGGGCGGGCGCATCATCTGCAACAACAGTCGGCGCTGTTTCCTGTACCGGCTTCAGATTACGCGCCACCGTCTTTTCCACCCGTTTTGAAGACTTCTTTTTTGCAGCCACTTTTTTCATACGCACGGGATGTTTTGCCGCCCCCGTGGCCGCGCCACGCCGCGACGCCTGGATTGGCGCGGGCGCATCACCATACATTCGCGCCGCACGCGCCACATCGGCCGCGTTTATTTCATATTCACCATACAATGTCGGCCGGCCATACACGGGCGGCCTGTAATCCGCCATCGCATGCGCCGCAACCGGTATAAGCCATGATAAAATAAATGACAGCCACCTCATCACACTATCCTACATTTATAAAAACGCGCACCCCGCCAAACAGCACCGGATTCATTTTTTGCACCAGGCGCAACGCCTGCTCTATCCTTAGTTTAGAATTCCCCAGCGCAAAATGCAAATCACACGGCATCCCCCCCCATGAATTTAGCATTGAAAAAACGCGCCCCACAAAGTCCGACCGCATCCCGGCATCACGGGTCATCACAACGGTCAACGCCGTCGCCCGCAGCGCACGCAACGAATCAAACACATCGGCCCAGCCCAAGGCCCCAACATCACCGATATCCAACCCAATCGATAAATCCCGATTAAAAAATAAGTCATCGCGAACCCCACGCATCTGGCGAACAAAATCAGGCAAATCGGATACGCGCATGAAAATTTGTGCACCACGCGCACCTTGCTTAAAGGCGGCATTTATACGCGCGGTTAAATCTGAAATCTTTTCAACATCACGCGCGCCACGCGGTGGAATATAAAAACGCGCGACAATCCTTACCGGCATTTTTTCCATCCATGTCCATAACGCCCCCACATCATCCGGCGCCGCCGATATCAGCATCAATCCATTTGCCGCCGCCGCGTCCGCCGCCGCGGCCAACTCCGCCTGTGATGCGGACTGGCCACACCACAATGCCTGCGCGGCACCCAAATCATCAAAAAACAAATCGTTGTCAATCATTCTACTTTTTACTTTATCACAAATATGATACAATCAAAGACAAATGAGCAAACAATTGGATCGTATATTGCTAATCTTGCTGTGGCTGCTGGCGGTGGCACTTGGGGCCAGCTTTTGGTTTCGTACGACATTTGGCTTTGATATCTTTGCCGCCAATCACTGGCAATATCTGTCATATCTGCAGGCGACGCATCAACATATTCGTCCCGGATTTTACATATCAATGGCAATATCGGCGGCAATAACACTGGCGGGATTGTATGTGTTGTTGCGCCCTCAATTGGGGGCATGGCACATGCCGAAAATAACCAAATTGTTTAAGCGCCGCGCCCATACCAGCGCATCCGCGCCCCCCGCACAACCACACACATCACAGCCAGAGCCGCCAGCCTCCACGCCCGCGACCAACCCCGAAAGCGTGCCCACACCCCAAAACGCGCCGGCGCGACCGCCACGGCTGAACATAACGCGCGCGCCCACACCACCGGCCGGCCCCGCGCAAACTTCGGCGCACATGGGCGCAACCGCCGCCCCATCCCAAACAGAGGGCGAAATTGATGCCATCAAAAAAATATTTGAAGATGCCGGCTACATAACAAAGCCGCGCCCCATGATAAATAATTTCAAGCCCGCCCTTATCGCCATCGGAACGGATGAACAATTATGGATTGGCGCAATCGCCACCACGCCTGACACAATTGAACGCATAACAACCAAATTTAGTGATATATTCTCTGATACGCTTGACGATATTGAGATAAATATAAACGCCTTTATAATCGGCGCAACCGGTGGCGGCGCGCCAGAAAACATATTAACATTCGAAGACACAAACGCACTGCGCGAATATATGCGCGATTACCCAAATCCGCCACCACCGGAAAACGATGACGGAAACTTTGACGCATATTCCGAATATATAGACACCGTCCTAAACTATATAGGTAAGATATGATGCAACTGACCCAAAATGCGGCTGAAAAAATCATGGCCGATATGAATATGGAAGATATGCCCCTTACCTGCATCCGGCCGGCACCGGCCGTTGTTGCCCCCGACTGGTTTGCAAAATACCGCGCAACAGTGCGGGAATTTATGCAATCCCTGACGGACGCAACCGAAGAATTGGCATTCATGAACCTAAGCCAGGATGAATTCATGGCCCTGCTGATGGGGCGCGCGATTCCGGCAAACATGTCAATCCGATTTCGCCTGCCACTGGTATGGGGCGGAAAACTTAGTCCGGAAAATATGTTCATGTGCTCTACATTCCCGCACAGCCAAAACATGGACCGTTTTATAATCAGCCAGTCCGGCAATGAAATGATATGGCTGCCAAATCCGGCAAAAAAGATTTATGTTCCGGCACATACCGCCGGCGGCGGCGCGGGTGGTAACGCCACCGAAGACAGACTGGCCCAGATGGCGGCCAGCATCGCATCGGCCCGCGGTATGGATTAAAACAAAAAGGAGGCGCCCAAATGACACGCGATGAATTCTTGGCCGCTATCAAATCACATGGGGCAATTATTGCACCGGCGGCCGACACGGGCGCAATCGGGCGCGCGAATACCGCACTGCAACAAATAAAATGCGCCATGATGCCACAATTTATAATAGACCTGTTTAGGGCGGCGGGTGCAATAAATCTGGGGTCGGGTTATATTTTTGGCCCAACGGAGGTTGACCGCGGCCGCCTGTTCCCCATTCCGTCCATCGTGCGCGTAAACAATGATTTTTCAACCATAAAATCCATGCATGGCAAAACTATTTTTGGCCGCAACGATTTGTTCTTTTTCGGCTTTGATGCATTTGGTACATGCTTTATGTTGGACAATTTGACGCTAAGCCCCATGCGCCGATACGATGACCCGTACCGTGCAATGATGGATTGTCTGGCGGCGGGGAAAATTTAAAAATGAAAAAAATATCGGTTTCTTTGTCCGGTCATCAAACCAGCATATCTATGGAGGCTGAATTTATTGACGCCCTGCGCGCGATTGCCGCCAAAGATGGCCGCGCCATTGCGTCAATAATATCGGAAATAGACCGCACCCGCCCCCAACAAACTAATCTTTCGTCCGCAATACGGATATGGATATTGCGCCGATACATGCAACAATCAGCATAATCACAACCCACGCATCACGCCCAAAAATTCTGTACGGCGTGTCATGTGCCCCCCACACATATCCATCCAGTACGCCCGCCTGCCCTATCGGCAGGGCGGCAACAACACTGCCGTCGGCGGCAACAAAGGCACTTATTCCGGAATAATTTGCACGCACAATCGGCAGGCCTGATTCAATCGCATACCGACGCACCATGTCCAGATGTTGATATGTGCCGGGCGTTTTGCCAAACCATGTGTCATTCGTTATATTTATAATTGCATCAATCGCCCCGCCGCGTGCCATCAGCGAATCCGAAAAAATAATTTCGTAACATATGGCCGGCGCGAATATGAATTGTTCATCACCAACATCCACCGTCAATATCGCAGGTCCCCCACCGGGCGTCAAATTTCCCGGCGACGGCATTATTCCCATGGGGCTGTATTCCCCAAACGGCACCAGATGTGATTTGCTGTATATATCCGAAATCCGGCCATCGGCCCCGGCCACCACCATGGAATTATACATATGCCCATCCGAATAAGATGTCGCCCCCATCACAATCGGTCGCCCTAAAATCTGGGCCAACGGCATATCAGCATCCGTCACAACAAATGGATATGTGGTTTCTGGAAAAACTATTATATCGGGACTGCCATCGCTACTTGCCAACTGTATCAGATTTTTTAAGTTCTCTTCTGCCTGGGCCAGGCGCTGTGCACGATTATATGTCATTTTTTGCGACTGACTGGCGGCGGGCTGAACAATACGAATTGTGGGACTGCCGATTTCCGCATCCGACCATGCAATAAACATGTTATTGCGGCCCCACAAACATCCCACCAACATCAACATTAAAAATATCACCATAACAATATAGCGCGACAAATACCGGGGCCGCCGCAACAGTTCCACCACGCTGGCAACCGCCCCCACTATTATAAATGTAAGACCAACCGCCCCCCACAGCGACATGGAATTTGAAATCACCGGCCACGGCAATGTAATATTTGCAATCGGATTCCATGGAAAGCCGCTAAGGCACCATTCACGCGCCCACAATACAACCATCCATGCCCCGGCGAAAACAAATGGCCGCGCCGCCGGCGCCATACGCACCGATGCCACAACCGCAAAAGGCACAGAAAAAACCAATGCACCGCCGATGCCAATGCCAATCAATGCCGGCACGGTCCATACCGCAAACTGCGCCGCCAGTTCCGGCACAACATATATGGAATGCAGCATCCACCAAAACATTGCGATTGCATACATCGCACCAAATGGTGCCGCCCGTAAATATGCACGAAAAAATCCGACGCGTGGCGCACGCACAGTCAGGAAATATGCCCCGCCAATTCCAATCAGCGTCCACCACCACATATAAAACGGCGCAAACCCAAACGCCGCAATCCCGCCACAGAGTGCATATAGCGCATATTGCCAAAATCCGCCGACGCGAATCTTATGCCGGCGCAACCAACACAACATCCGCCCCCCCGGGCACGCATCACATGACGCGCCGACACTTTCTTCGTATGGATTTTTATATCCCAACTTTTTCATTATTTTTATTTCTTCAGATTCCATGACGGCGGCTTCATCATCCTTTATATGGTCGTATCCACGCAGATGCAGCATACCATGAACAACCATATGCGCCGTATGTTCTGCGACACTGATGCCGGCCGCCGCCGCTTCGCGCATGACCGTATCCAGTGATATGTATATATCCCCCAATAAAATGTCGTCACCCAATTCAAAAGACAAAACATTCGTGGCCCTGTCTATCCCGCGATACTGCCGGTTCAGCTCATGAATATGCGCGTCATCGGTAAGTGTGATTGACACCTCCGCATCATCGGATAGTCCATTCCCCGCCCCCTTTGCAATCTTTGAAAAGTCTATCTTGTACTTTTTCCAACGCGCATCATCTATATTTATATATACTTTCATTTTAGCCACCTAAAATATCATGCCATATCGTTGCCAAAGCGCGTCAAACGGGATACATCAAAATCCGCGCTATGTGCATTGTTTCTAAGCTTTTTTGCAGCATCATTAAAAGCAACGCGCCCTTTCTTTGATTTGCCTTTTTTCGATTTTTGCGCCTCACCCTTTTTCAGTTGATTGCTCAGACGCGTCACATCTTTTTGCGCGCGTCTGTTCCCGTTTGCCACCGCTAATTTATAATTAGCCAACGCTTTGTGCAATTGGCCCATGTTCTCGCGGGCGACGCCGGCGTTGTAATATGCGGCCCCATACTGACTGCCGTCACCAATTTCAAACACAGATTTTATGCTGGCAATTGCATCCTCATATCGTCCCAATTCAATATATGTAGCGGCCAAATCATTATGCAGCAACGCGTTTTCAGGATTCGCATCTATCAGCTGCTCAAATTGCGCGGCGGCATCGGTAAAGTCACCCGCCCGAAACGCGGTTATCGCCGCATCGTAGTGCGCTTTGTATTCCGTGACATATGTTTTTTTCTCCACCTCTTGCTGAATGGGACTTTCAAATTTTACCATAAACTCTTCATTCCCCAATTGACACAGGCCGCTTTCACACATTTCGCGCACATCCGCCGGCAACCAATCTTTAACTTTTTTCCATCCAGCCAAAGATTGATGTTTTTTGTTTACAGGATTTTCCAACCATTTTTCAAACTTTTCAAAAGTTTTCGTATTCAGCCGTCTGCCCGAACTTCCTTCGGTAAACCAATTTTTCTTATCGCGCCCGACATATTCAAAAAATTCATACATTCCCCCCGCCGGACAATTCATCAGCATTTCCGGCGTAACCCGCCCGGTAATCAATCCCGCCTCTAACCAACGGCGCCAGCGAAGCCCAACACCGCCCGCCAAAAAGTTTCCTATTTTATTCGCGACAACATCGGCACTTTCCCCGGCCAGCCATGCTTTGCCAAAACTTTCCATATGCGTCACGGGATATTCGGTAAACCGTTGGCGCACCAATGAATCCGGCATAGCCAGGCCATATTTTTCATAATCACGCCGCAATAAATCACTTCTTGTATCGTAATTGACATTTTTAAATTTTTTATTTGATGGGGTTTCTATCATATTAGCATAGGCGTTATACATAATCGATGCGATTGCAAATGCTTCCTGAGTAGTGTTTATATTCACATTTTCAAACGCCGTTTCATACCAGTACATCAATACAAATGTTTCATTTTCCAAATGCCACCGCGCCTGTTCATACGCTTCTTCTGTGGTTATAGGTTTTGTTTTTGATGTTACCTTTTTACCATTTTTCAAACGCGTATTACCAAAACCAATCGTCCAATGCCCACGCGAACATAGATAAGGGATATGCAGGCCCTGCTCATTTACACGAACGCCCTCTTTTGCAATCAAATCCGCGATAAGCAACGGTTCAATCGGACGCATTCTTTCCAAAAATGCCCCGTATGTACCGGCTTGGGCCCGCGGCGTATCAGATACGGATTCAACCTTATCCGTATTTTCCGCATCACTTATTTTATCATAAACACCGGCCGCGCCCATCGCCATCGCAAACATAAGGTAATAAATAATATGCGCGGAAAAATTAGGATACTTTTTCATAAACGCAGACAGTTTTTTATCGTTGCCTTCTTTGTTTTTTCCAACCCGCATGTCACGCAATAAATCCTCCATCGCGCGCAGCGCATGATTATCCAACGCGACATACTTTGCGGCCCACAACAAGAATTCAAACATCCCCGTAATTCCAACGGCCGCCGCGCGCCCAACATTGGCGGCGATTCCTTTGGGTTGCGCGGTCTGCAAGCTTTTACGACCACGCCCCATCGCCCGGTGCGGGGCATTGACCACTTTTCTAAATTTTTCAGCCATTATTTTTTCCTTTGTTTTTGCCCAGCCCCGTCTTTTTCGCAATCCGCGAACGATTCCGTGCATAGTTCGGCGCCACAAACGGATAATCATCCGGCAATCCCCACTTTGCCCTGTACTGCTCAGGCGTCATTTTGAATTTCCGCATCACATACCGCCGCAACATTACATGCCAAGTGCCGTCTTCCAGGCATTGAATTTTATCCGCACGCACGGAATCTGCAATCTGTTGTGGCGACGGTGCGACAAAGCGCAAATGCTGCGTCGCACTGCGTACGGCATCGGCCATGGAAAGCCCCGGATTTGCCGCCATTGCCGCCGCGGCCAAATTTGACACGGCCAATGCAAATTCCGAATTATTACCGTGATTTGACACCTTGATAATCCCTTGTATATTTAATAAAATGATTATACCATAAATCGTGACAAAATAAAACATAAGTAAAAGTACAATCATGCAAAGCGACACGCGCCCGTTGGCCGACATTATGCGGCCGGGCAACATTGACGACATTGTTGGACAGCGCGCCCTGCTGGGGGAAAACGGCCTGGTACGGCGCATGGTGGATAATGAGAAATTATCCAATCTGATATTATGGGGCCCGCCCGGGTGTGGGAAAACCACAATTGCACGCGCACTGGCGAATTCCGTGGATATGGATTTCGTCCCAATGTCCGCCGTTTTTTCCGGCACGGCCGATATAAAAAAAGCGATGGAGGCCGCAAAACTTCGCCGTGACATCGGCCGTGGCACCCTGCTATTTATTGATGAAATCCACAGATTTAATAAGACACAGCAGGATACTCTTTTACCATATCTGGAAGATGGAACTGTCGTATTTATTGGCGCAACAACAGAAAACCCCAGCTTTAATTTGAATAACGCGTTGCTGTCGCGGTGCCATGTGGGGGTGCTTACCGCGCTGGATAGCGAAGATTTAATGACATTGATAACGCGCGCCGAAAAATTCATGGATAAAAAATTGCCACTAACGGCGGCGGCGCGCACACACCTGGCACAAATGGCGGATGGCGATGCGCGATTCCTGCTAAATACAATTGAATATTTAATGTCGGCCAAGTTCCACGATGAACTGGATACAGACGGGCTGGACGCGGCCGTGCAAAAGCGCGCCCCAATGTCGGACCGCAGCGGGGATGAACATTATAACCTTATATCGGCGGTGCATAAATCGCTGCGCGCGTCTGACACGGACGCGGCCCTGTATTGGACGGCGCGAATGATGACATCCGGCCAGGATCCAATGTATCTGTTTCGCAGGCTAACCCGTTTTGCTATGGAAGATATCGGCCTGGCCGATCCGAATGCAATGCAAATGGCGCTTTCCGCATGGCAGGTTTATGAACGCATGGGCAGTCCAGAGGGCGACCTGGCCCTGACACAATTGGTTATATATCTGGGCACGGCCCCGAAAAGCGTGGGCAATTACAAAGCACAAAAGGCGGCATATGCCGCCGCGCGCGACAACGGCAGCCTGCCCCCGCCAAAAAACATACTAAATGCGCCCACCAAAATGATGCGCGAAATGGGATATGGCGCGGGCTATATTTATGACCCGGATACCGCCACCGGATGCAGTGGTCAAAACTGCTTCCCGGAATCCATGCCACGACAAAAATTCTATCACCCGATTGAACGCGGGTTCGAGCGTGAGATAAAAAAACGCATGGAATACTGGGACAGTTTTCGAACAAAAAAATAAAAACGGCGGGCATTGCCCGCTGTTTTTATCAAAACAAAATATTTAATTTAAAACTAGCCTCCAGCTCGGACTCCTCAAACTCATAGCCCAGCCCCCCAATATATTGCGTGCGACCATATTGGCGAATAATCTTGAAATTCAGCCATTCACGATCATAGTCAGGATTGGTTGCCTTGCGCCAATCAAAATCGGCCCCCAATCGCCAATCGGGCGTGATACGAAAATACGCCGCCGGTATAAAGTCGATATAGGACATGCCGCGCGCATCATCAAAAATCCAACTTGACTTGATAGTCCCACTCAATGTCATTCCTGCAAACTGGCGACCGAAACGCAATCCCGCATAATATGTGGAATCGGCAAACCACGGTGTACGCACATGCGACGAACCACCAAGTTTCAATCCGAACAACACATCCGTTATTATATGATAATTATTGTCCGCCGCCTGCGCCAGACGGTATTTACCCCCAATATCAAAACTGGAAAAACCGTCTTCATCGCCTGCAAAATCATTTTGATAATGTAAATACAGCCCCGCCGTCAGACGGTCATTTATACCATATGACCCCGCCTGCGCCAGGCGTAAAATACTATCTGAATATGTAACGGTACTTTCGGACAAGACATCCCCCGCCCCCAACATATACAACGGGTCGGAAGTGTCATACTGAATTATATCCGCATGTGCCGGCCGCAAAGACACCGCCGCACACACTACGGCAATCACCACCAGAAATTTTTTAAAAAACATTAAGCTCCCCACTGCACCATCATGGGCGCCGCATTGTTTTCATCCAATGCGACGACCATGACATTGTTTTTATAATCAGAACTGGAATATCGCCTGTAAGCCCACGGTTGTTTCAGAATAGCTGTCCAGTTCGGCCTTACCAAACTTGCTAAGACCGGTATATGCATTTCCATCTGCATCAACCGTATTTTCACGCCAGTAATACATATCCAGCTTTTTATCGTTCGCACTGTCATAGAATGCGGTCTTTACATACAGGTTCAGCGCGAACCAATCATTGGGCTGCCAGCCGATAGCCCCCTTTATCGAGGCCTGGTTATGCCAGTCATAATTTCCAAACACCGCCTCCAGGTTCAGGGTCCAATCCTCATCCAGGACGCTGAATGTTCCGATACCGCCTTCAAAATACATTGTATTATCCGCGTCCGTACTATACGCCAGGAACATTGTCGCATTGTTTCCATCCGCATCACGACCGCTGATGCCGTTGCCATACGCATCACCATCAAAATCAACATACCAGCCGCGCAACACACCATATATTGTAGAACGCGAAATTTTATATCCGCCCTTCAAATCCAACAGATACATATTGGCGATATCTTTTTGATGCTGGAAATATGCAGACGCGGTTCCAATCCATTTTTCATTGTCAACCATACGCCACTGTGCGCCAAAGCCCCACATGTTCAAACCACTGTCGTCCATCTTGTCATCGGGGCCGTTTGACCATTCGAATTTATAGTCGGACGAGTCATAACGCACCATACCCAAAATCGCGATGCGGTCCGTTATACCATAGCTAAAATCTTCCTTGACCGCGAACTGTGTCGCCTTCCATTTGCCCGACTGCCCGTTCAGCGTCAATGCCAAACTGGTATCTGTGGCGTCAAATATTGTAGGCTCCATATTGCCGAACTTCATATCATATGAATTCATTGTATAAGACAAATCGGTAATTGAGCCAAACTTGCCCTTCAGTGGTTGAAAGAACGGATGCGCCAAATAATATTTACGACGCAATTCGCTACGCACGGTTTCCGCACGCGTTGTACGAACATTGCGCGTCGCGGTTGTGCGCCCTGAATTATCATATTGTTTGTATAAATCGCTGCGGCGTGCGGGCTGGGTATAATATAAATCCCCCGCATCACGCGATTTGTATGTTGTTGTCGTGCTGCGTGTCTGATATTTTTCATAGTTCACATTTTCACGCGCACGCACCGCCGGTGCGCCCGTCAAATCCGCACTGGATGCGGCACGCATTCCGGAATTTGTCGCGGCCCACACCGGCGACAAACCGAACATCGCCGCCGCCCATACAAACAAAGACATCTGCTTTCTCATAATAAAATTCTCCTTTTGAAATAGATTATATCATATTTTGAAGTCGCAAAAAAGCATAAAAAGACCGGCAAACGCCGGTCCAAACATCACAAAATATGCCGTTTGTTGTTTGCGTCGGGCGCACTGACAATTCCATCCGCCTCCATCCGTTCCATAAATGTCGCGGCCTTATTATATCCAACCCCCAGGCGGCGCTGCAAATATGAAATCGTCGGCTTTTTATCACGGATGACAATCTCTTTTGCCTGGGTATACAAATCGGCATCCTTATCCCCCTTGGCCGATGGTGCGACGCCACCGCCGGGCGCGGCCGCGCCGGCATCATCTTCGCCGTCGGTCACACCCGCGGCGTATTCCGGCGTCCCCTGCGCGCGCAGGAAATCCCCAATCGCATTCATTTCATCATCAGAAATAAAGGCGCCGTGTATACGCACAGGAACGCGCCCCGCCTCACTAAACAGCATATCCCCCATCGCCAGCAGGTTTTCCGCCCCGCCCTCACCCAATGTTGTACGGGAATCGATATTGCTTCGCGCCTGGAATGAAATACGCGTCGGGAAATTCGCCTTTATAACACCGGTAATAGTTGTCGCATCCGGGCGCTGCGTCGCCATAACCAAATGAATCCCCGCCGCACGCGCCTTTTGTGCGATACGCTGAACACAGGCCTCAACCTCCTTACGCGCCAGACTCATCAAATCTGCGACCTCATCTATAATAATGACGATATATGGCATGTCGGACAAATCTATTTCCTGCGTTTCAAACAATAGTTCACCCGTTTCCTCATCCGTGCCAACGGCAACCTGGCGCGTCATTTTTTCACCACTGGCACGCTTCGCGGCCGCCGCTTCATTATAACTTTCGATATTGCGCGCGTTCAAAACCTGCAGCTGTTTATAGCGTTCCTCCATCTCGCGAACGGCCCATTTTAAAGCATTGACGGCCGGAACCGGATCCAATTTCACAATCGGCGTAATCAGATGCGGTATATCGTCCCAGAAACCAAAATCCACACCCTTTGGATCGATAATCATCAATTTGCACTTGTCCGGCGTAAAATGATATACAATTGATGTAATAATTGATTGAACAAACACAGATTTTCCAGAACCCGTACGCCCCGCAATCAGCATATGCGGCATCTTTGCCAAATCGTAGTACATCGGATTGCCGCCAATATCCACACCCAAGGCCAGCGGAATCTTGTACTTTGAATTCACAAACATTGAATTGGCGACCAATGAGCGATAGCGCACCGTCTGGCGGTTTAAATTCACCATTTCAACGCCGATAAACTGCGTCCCGGGAATATGCGCGATACGAATGTTTTCAGTCGCCATCGCACGCGTCATATCCTTTACAGTCCCCGCCACATCGTTCATACGCGTTCCACTGTCCGGCAAAAATTCATACAGCGTCACAATCGGCCCGGGTCGAATACCGGTCACACGCCCACGAACACCGTATTCGGCGAAATGCACTTCCATCGCCTTGGCGTTTTGCTTCAGTTCCGGCGTCACCACATTTTTACCGAAATGCGACATCTCCAACAATTCCATGGGTGGCAACTGATATGGCGCATCCGCATCAGCGCGCCGACGCAGCTTTGGCGCGGCAATTGCCGTCGTCGCACGGCGCCCCGCGCGGCGTGATGCGCGGGGCGCCGTGCGCTGGGCGGCGCTGTCGTCTGCCTCCTCCGCTTCATCAGCCGCGTCATCAATGTCATCGGCCTCATCTATACTATCCGCGCGCATCGCGGGGCTGGCTGACGCCGCGGCGGGCCGCGCCAAATGGAACACACCCATTATCCACCGCAGCGCAGCCCATGCACGACTCAACACCGCACGAACATGCGCCCATTTTATATGCAATAGCGACATCGCCAGCCACCCAAACAGCGCGATGCATCCAATCGCCAACAAAATAGCCCATCCACCGATAACGGCGCCCATATCGGCCGCCACAATCGCGCCCGCCATTCCGCCAAATGTAGCACGCGGCGCAATTAATCCAAAACCCGCCGCCCCAACGCATAGCGCGATAAACGCACGCAAAAAATCATATTCGGGCGCGCGCACCTCATCCAATCGCACCATTCGCGCCGCACCCGCGCGCGCGATAAGAAAAAACAAAAACATTGCCGGCACAAACCCAACCGCATAACGCGCCACGCCCACAACATTGCCCATAATAGACTGACTGCCAAATGTACTGGCCGCGGCAAAACCATCCAAATACGGATTATGAAAAATCAGCGCCACCACACCCCACAGGCCAAAAACCATAAACGCCGCGCCAAACGCACGCGAAATCAGAATCTTTAACGCGCCGGAAACACTGTCCGGCAAAAATTTAGAATGCGTATCCATGACACGCATTCTATCATAAAAAAGACTATTTTTTAAGAATAAAAGGACTTATTTATTACGCAGCATGCGCCATTTGACGATATCGGCCACCACCATACCGATAAATCCGCCCAAAATAACATCGGTTGGCCAATGCGCCCCGACACAAACACGCGACACACCAATTAAAATCGCCAGCGTCCATGTCAGCGGCTTTACACGCGGCGCCAACATACCAATCATGACAAGCGCCGCAAACGACACGGCCGTATGCCCCGACGGCATGGAATTAAATACCCAATCAAAGGACGGCGGGTAAAATCCGGTAAAATCCAACGCCTCAAATAATATGGGACGCGCGCGCCCAATAAGCGCCTTTAAGCACCAAACCAGCCCCCCCGCCACAAAGATAGAGCAAAATATTAAAAAGCCCCGATTGCCGCTTGTTTTTTGCCAAAAATCCACAAAAATCGACCGCAAGCTAAAGCGATTGTTTATGTTTTTATAGTTTAGCCCTGTTATCATTGTCTTTTTTATATAAACACCCAACACAAATCCGGCAAATATGGCGGCCCATATTTTATCATCAAACATCACACCTAAAATACGCCAAAAACGACAATCAAGACCACGCATCCACAGCAGCAACGGCTTATCAAACCATATCAGCCCACCCGCAATAAGCGCGGCGACCACAATCGTCGCCACCGCCAATAATTTCCATTTCATTTTATTATCATTTGATAAAAACATAATTTCCCCTGTGGCCCCCTATTCTGCCATCAACCTGTTATAAACTTTTTTATCCGTCAAAATTTTTACCGCCACCGCCGCCGACAGCGCATCTTCATCCGCACCACTTACAATAGCAGGACAGCCTTTTCTTATTTGGGCAGCATCAATTGAGGCATCTTTATTAAAATCCTTTGCCCGGAAGTCATTGTTTAATACATTCAAGAAGAAGGCGTCTTGTTGCCCGCTGGTCCGAATATTCGACAGGCATACAATGGGGAAAATCCCGCGCCCATCAATTATACGCCCCGCCCCCGTCTTCAATGATTTGTTCAGCAATTCCAACGCCCCGCCATTTTCAAGATTAACGCGCGTTGCAATGCGTGCGGCGCCCCCGGTGGGCGTGCCGACCAAAATTCCGCGATTATTTTCATAAAACGCGCCGGCTATGGCCTCGGCCGTGCCACGGGTCATATCCGATGTCAAAACAACCACCGGCACATTTGTCACGGCGCCGCTGCCTGGCACAACTTCAACCTCTTCGGCGGCGGTTTCGGCAATACGCATAATTGGCACCGCCCCAACAAACAATCCGGCCAGTTTTGCCGCCGCCCGTTCGTCATCCCCGCCCGCACTACGCATATCCAAAACTATACCCGACACATCCGGATATTTGGACAGGGCCTCTGCCACGATTGCGACAGCCGAATCCGATACATTATGCACAATTATCTCTAACAAATCCGCACCGTCCGTCCCACGCGCGGGTCGATGCACAACATCCGCATCCGCCAAAACAATTGTTGCGCGACGCAACACAACATTACGCGTACCCGCGGGCGTCAATAATGTCACCTTTGCCGTACCGGAATTAAACCCAGATAGGATTTCATCCAATTCGGCATCTGAAATTTCCGAAACCGCACGACCGTTTATTTCCGAAATCAAATCCCCCGCGCGCAAACCGACCATATCGGCCGGCGCCCCCTTGAACACGCCCGTCACACGAAAATTGCCACGCCGGTCACGGACGCCGTTTATACCAACACTGGTAAGTATTCGTCCATCCTCTGCTATTTCGGCGGCACGCGAAAAGATATAACGACCATTTTCATCAATCCCGCGCATCAAACTATCGACCACAATTTGATACACTTCGCTTTCCGATGCGCGGCGCAAATCAGGGTCGCGTTCCCGCAATTTTAAGACCAGCGCGGTCGTAATCTCGCCAAAGCCTTTCCAATCCCCGGCAGCGGGGCGCGGATAATTTGCAACAATCGCGTCACGCCATACCAATACAATTCGCTCATCGGTCGCCGCGATATGTGCATCCTTATTCAAATTTTCCAGGCTTTCAATCGCGACATTCACACTTTTGCCGCCCCACTTTACACTGTCTAATTTTTCATATATATCTGCAAAAGTTTCCGACACATTAAAAACATTCAGGCCGGATTGAACCGGCTCATCCTCAAAGAACAGGCTGTCCGCATATGCGGGCGCCGTCGCAAACATACATACAACAAAAATAAATCGCAGCAATCTTGTCATATTCCCCCTCCTTTTGCGACGGCGCAGCGGCCCGTTTAATATTCTGTATCGCGCAGGTTAAAGTGATACAGAATTACATTTGAAATATAAATACTGGTAAGTGTTCCCATCACGATAGAGAAAGTCATCGCAATTGCAAAATCACGCAACATCACACCACCAAACAGATACAGCCCCACCATCGCCAAAATTGTGGATACACTGGTCATTACTGTTCTGCGTAACATTTCATTCACAGACAAATCGATAAGCTCGCTCATCGGCATTTTGTGGTATTTTTTGATATTTTCATCAATACGGTCATAATTTACAACCTTATCATTGATGGAATATCCAATCCCCATCAAAATCACGGCAATCGATGTCTGATTGAATTCCAGGCCCGCCACCGAAAAGAATCCGAACATCAATATAAAGTCCAGCACCAGCGACACAAACGAGCCAACCGCATATCCCCCGCGATAACGAATCCAGATATACACACTCATCAAAACAAACGACACCAAGATGGCCAAAATACCGCCACGCACCAATTCGCCGCCGATTTTGGGCCCGACGATTTGCACCTGGGAATATTCCACCTTGTTGCCAAGTATGTCTTTTATTTCACGCACACGCGTATTTTGTTCGGCATCCGTCGCACCCTTTGGCAGGCCGACACGCACCAAAACAGAATTGCCGTCAACCGATTGCAATTCCGGACTAAATGCGGCCAAATCATGGCGCATTTTGTCGATTGTATAATCGGCCGCAACGGGCGTTACCTCCATCGAAATTCCACCGGCAAAATCAATGCCGTAATTTAACCCCCGCATCGCCAGCGACAACACAGAAATCGCAACCAGAATTCCCGAAATCCAGTACGACAGTTTGCGATATTTCATAAAATGCAGTTTCATAACTATATCCCCTTTTCAGACTTACTTGATATATCCGATTTTCTTGTTCTTGCCGTTCATGTACCAATCAATCATAACCTTACTCAACGCCAGGCATGTAAACAATGTTGTCGCCACACCAATCGACAGCGTCACCGCAAACCCACGAATTGGGCCGGCGCCGAACTGGAACAAAATCAGACTGCAGATAAGGTTGGTCAAATTCCCATCCAATACTGTTTTCATTGAACGATGAAAACCATTGTCCACTGCACGCAATGTCGGCGTACCGGCGCGCACCTCGTCCCGGATTCTTTCGAATGGCAATATGTTCGCATCCACCGCCATCCCCAGCGTCAGTACGATACCCGCAATCCCCGGCAGGGTCAGCGTCGCCCCGAACAGTGCCGATATTCCGATAATCATCGCCAAGTTTACCAGCAAAACAATATCCGCAATAACGCCAAATCCGCGATAAACAAATATCATGAACAACAATACAAACAGCACGCCGACCGCCGAACCGATTTTACCGGTTGCAATCGTATCCGCCCCCAGACCCGCACCAACCGTGCGTTCCTCTATCACGGACAATGGTGCCGGCAATGCGCCACTACGCAACAATACCGCCAAATCCTTTGCCCCCTGCAGGGTGAATCCACCGGAAATCTGGCCGCGGCCGCCCGGAATCGGTTCACGAATAACAGGCGCGGACAAAACCTTTCCGTCAAGAACGATTGCAAATCGTTCGCCAACATGTTCCGTCGTCAGCTTTGCGAAACGCCGGGCGCCGGCCGCATCAAAATTAGTAGTCACAACCGGCATATTGTTTTGGTCGAAATCAGCCTGTGAATCCTTTAACGCCTCACCGGATACCTCTACCCGATTATAGACGGCGACTTTCTGGTCGGGCGCCTCCATATATGGTAAAAATTCCGTCCCATTGGGCGCACGACCGGCGGCCACCTGGTCCGGGGTTACATTTTCATTTACCAAATGGAATGTCATTTTGGCCGTCTGACCGATAAGCTCCTTGATATGTTCCGGATTATCCACACCGGGCAACTGTACCAAGATATATTTGCCGCCCTGGCTTTGGATTGACGGCTCTTTTGTCCCCAGCGCATCAATACGGCGACGAACAATTTCAATACTGCGCGTCAATGCATCCTGAACCATTTCCGACTTTTGCTTATCAGAATAAGAAAGAGTTATGGTATTACCACTGGATTCAATATCGACCGTTCCCCCCAGCGCGCTTTTCAACCGACCCTTTGCCTTTGACACATCGGCCGCGTCGCGCACAACAAAGGACACCACGCCATCTGCATTACGCAGATTGGAAAAACGAATTACACCCTTGTCACGATCAATAAGGCTACTGCGTACCTCTTCATACAATTGAACCGACTTTTCCTTAAACATGGTGTCGGTATCAACCTCCAACAACAACTGTGCCCCGCCCTTCAAATCCAGCCCCAGCGGAATCGGTTTAATCCAAGACGGGAAATAAGGCGCCGCCTTTGGGAACATTGTCGGCACCGCCAGCAACACGCAAAATACCGCAACAAACAATATTGCCAGTTTTTTAAACATAACTTCACACCCTTTTGATTTTATTCAACGCTTGCAACGGCGTTCTTGCTAACCTCTATCACGACGCCCTTTGCAATCTCCACCTCCAGCGTCTTGTCACCAACTTTCTTTATTGTGCCGTAAATGCCGGCCGCCATAATACGATTGCCCACCTGCAACCCATCCAGCATCTTTTTATATTCGGCCATACGGCGCTTATTCGGACGCACCATAAAGAAATAAATTATTCCGAACACAATCAGCAAATACAGCAGCATGCCCCACACATCGTTTTTAGGCGCGGCGGCCGCAACATTATCAATAACTTCAACCGTTTGGGTTTCCATCTTATTTCTCCTTGTATATTTATGAAAACACGATAGTAAAAAAAGCCGGAACTGTAAAGAAAATATTTATTCTGGAAACAGGATGTTAAATCCGCTCAAACCAGCCGTCCATTTCGGACATCGGAATTATCTTGTATACGGGACGACCATGATTGCATTGACCGGCGCGCTCTGTTTTTTCTATGTCACGAAGCAGCGTGTCCATCTGTGCCATATCCAGTTTTTGCCCCGCGCGCACCGAATGGTGACACGCATAATTTGCAAGTTTCAAATGCAGCCTTTCCTGCAATCCGGACGAATGCCCGGCACCACGCACCTCTTCGGCGATGGCGCGCAATGCGGCGCCCCAATCCAAATCCCAATCGGCCGGCTTTGCAAATATAGCAACCGCATCATCACCAAACGCATCCGCGTTCAATCCGCAATCGGATAAATCCCCCGCTATCTCAGATATGGCGGCCACATCTTCGGCGCGCATCGGAATAACAATCGGCGTCAACAACGGCTGCACCTTTATCGTGCGCGTACGCAAATGCTCATATGTTATGCGTTCATGCGCGGCATGCTGGTCAACAACAATTAAATCCGTGCCATGTTGCGCGATTATATATTTGTTGCCGAACTGCCCTATAACACGGCCCAGCGGTAAATCCGCCGGCGCGCTTTGCGACGCGGCCCCGATGGGTGCATTTGACGACGCGGGCGCGACGGGCGATACCGGCGGCGCGCTTACAAACACCGAACGCGGCGCGGCCGCAACAGTGGCCGCAGGCGGCGGCATTGGCGTGAACACAGATTGTGGCGCCACGCGCGCGGGCGATGCGACATGCATCGGTGCCGTCGGCAAATTAAAATCCATACGCATGGGCGACGCCGCGGGCATCACCGGTGCCACTGGCGCCACACGCCGGGCCGCATCCAATGTTTCAGCCAAGCGGGCGCGTAATGTTTTTATTATAAACGCCCGCACATGCGACGGTTCCAGGAAATGCACCTCCGTCTTGGCGGGCGACACATTCACATCAACATTACGGGGATTCAGCGACAGATACAACGCGCACAGCGGAAATTCCCGTGCATGCATCACATCCATGTATGCCGCCCGCAGGGCGCCGACCAAAACCTTATCCTTGACCGGGCGACCATTTACAAATAAAAATTGGTCAACGCTGGATGCGCGGCGCAGTGTCGGTTGTGACACAAATCCGGTCAGCTTCATTGTATTGTCGGACGCGGATACCGCGTCCACATCCAGCATGCGCCCACGCACATCGTCACCCATGACGGACGCAATCCGCGATTCCAAATCTTGATTTTTTGGGAAACGCCACTTGTTATTCAACACAAAACCCACATCGGGCCGCGACATGGCAAGCCTTTTTACGACTTCCAGCACACTCATCATCTCTGCCCGATCACCACGCAGGAATTTTAACCGCGCGGGCGTTTTTGCAAACAGATTTTCAACGCGCACGCGCGTACCACTGTCCCAGTCGGACGGACGCACATCCCCCGTTGTCGCGTCCATTCGCCACCCATGCGCCGCCCCCAGCTGACATGTATCAATCGTCATGTCGGATACGGACGCGATTGAGGGCAACGCCTCCCCTCTAAATCCCATGAATGAGATGTTTAGCAAATCATCATCCGGCAGCTTTGATGTCGCATGACGCGTAACCGATTTTTCCAAATCATCACGCGACATTCCACCACCGTTATCCACCACCGAAATCAGCGTCCGCCCACCATCGGCGACATCAATCATTATGTTGTCCGCACCCGCGTCCAGCGCATTTTCCACCAGTTCCTTTACCACCGACGCCGGGCGTTCCACCACCTCACCGGCGGCGATTTGATTGATTAAAAATTCCGGTAAAACACGAACGGCCATATATGATAATCTACTTTATTCTTTGAACTTAACATCCAGAATTTCGTATTCTTTTTCACCGCCCGGCAATTTTACAACACATGTATCGCCAACGCATCGCCCAATAAGCGCGCGCCCCACCGGCGATGTGCACGATATGACTGTGCGCCCATCGGATTCGATGTCGGATAAAATCCGGCACCGCATTTGGTTACCATCATCATCCTCTGCTGTGACTATGGCCCCGAATACAATACGATTGCCCGTCAGTGATTCAACATCAATCACGGACGCGTTTTCAATTATGCTTTCTATATACTGTATGCGTTTGTCTATCTGGCGCTGCTTTTCCTTAGCCGCGCTGTAATCGGCATTTTCCGACAAATCACCCAAACTGCGCGCCCACTGAACCGTGCTTAAAATTTCAGGGCGTTGCACTTCCTTTAAATCTTTCAGTTCCTTCAAAAGCGCATCAAAACCCGCGCGCGAAATCGGTCTTTTATCCATTGAATCCATCCTGTCTTTTCAGGGAATTATAAGCATTCATTTTAATTTTGCAATTATCAAATGAACATTATATACTTTCAAACATGTTCAAATTCAATATTTTAAATCGATTTTTGCTGCGCCGCTTTTTCTCTGGCGTGGGTTTGGTAATGCTGGTGGTGTGCGGAATAATACTGGCCGTGACATTTGTTGAGCGCCTGCCGTCCAATCCGACGGTTGCGGCGGCACTGTCTGATGCATGGGTGCGCCTGCTGGAATATGTTCCGCTGTTTTTGCCGATGGCCGTTTTTATGGGAACGCTGCTTGCGTCGTATAACCTGACTAAATCCACAGAAAACATTATTGTGTCCAGTGCGGGTCTGTCACCGTATCAGGCGGCCCGTCCGTTTTTAATCGGCGCGGCGCTTATCGGCGTCTTTGCCACAACGGTGATAAATCCGTATTCGGTAAAAATCAGTACACAAAACATCACCGCCGCACAGTTAAAATTGGTCGACGATGCCATCTGGCTGCGCGAGGAGGCAACCGACGGCTACCTTACCATGAAGGCACAAAACATGCACACCGGCAACAATGTTCTGGAATTTGAAAACGGTGTCGTCTTTGTCCAGGATAACAGCTTCAAAATAACCCAGCGGATAGAGGCCGCCACCATAGAGCTCTCTGATGATGGGTTCCGTGCACCACAGGCGCGCATTACCAACGACCGCGGCATCGTACAAAACGGCGAATGGACACGCAAAAGCCTGCTGAACCCACGCAATGTTTTGGACCGATACCTGCAACCGGACCAAATATCGTTCTGGCAGCTGCCGTCCTTTATTGAGAAAATGACCGCAATCGGCGTCCCTGTACGCGGACACATGGTGCAATTCTGGACACTGCTGTTTTTGCCACTGACAATGGTCGCAATGGCAACACTGGGCGTTGCGTTTTCCCAAACGCGTCAGCGCCGCAATTATTCATTCAGCGTGAAATTCAGCCTGGGCATCGTGACTTGCTTTGCGCTGTACTTCCTGCTAAACATGTTCAGCGCACTTGGCGCGACGGGGGCACTGCCGGCAATATTGGCGATTATGGCACCACCACTGATTATAATTGCGGCCGCCGGCGCATTCATTGCCAGTTTTGATACAATGTAATAATATGGGGTATACACACAATGCCGTTAAATAAGAAAAAATCGCACAGCGTGCGGAATAAAATCATAATATGGACACTGATTGTGGCACTGGTCGTGCTGATGATAATCTCATTCCCGCCGGCACAAAATGTAACAGAGATAGTCCTGTATCCATAATGAATTACATTGACATTTTTTTAGAAGCACTTAGCGCTGAAAAAGGACGCAGCCAGAATACATTGGCCGCCTATGCCGCTGATTTGCGTGACGCCGACGCACACCTGGCGCACGGCCTGATGGGGGCAAGCGCCGATGATATTCAACAATATATATCCACCCTGCCGGATAAGGCGTCATCCGTTGCCCGCCGGGCAAGCGCCCTGCGCGTTTTTTACAAGTTCCTGATGCTGGAAAAAATAATATCACAAAATCCAACCGCGGGACTGGAACTGCCAAAGCGGGATAAAACACTGCCAAAGATGCTTAGCCTGGATGAAATAGATTTGCTGATTTCATCGGCGGGCGACACAAAAAATTCAGCCCGCCTGCGCGCAATGATTGAATTGGTGTATGCATCGGGCCTGCGCGTGTCCGAACTATGCGAACTGCCGGTAACCGCAATATTGGGTGACCGATTGCTAATTCATGGCAAAGGCGCCAAGGAACGCATTGTCCCAATGCATGCGGCGGCGGCGGATGCATTGGCCAAATGGATGCGCCTGCGCGATGCGGACGATTCCAAATATGTATTTCCCGGCATTGGAAAATCGGGTCATATAACCCGTGACGGTTTTTTTAAAATATTAAAAAAATGCGCCATGCTTTCGGGTATTGACCCGTTGCGCGTATCGCCGCATGTATTGCGCCATTCGTTTGCATCGCACCTGTTGGCGGGGGGGGCAAATCTGCGCGCGATTCAAACAATGCTGGGGCATGAAGATATTTCAACCACGCAAATATATACGCATGTACTGCCGGATGCCCTGCGGGAAACGGTTGCCGCATGTCATCCATTGGGCGCCAAAAATATCAAAGGAAACAAATAATGATAAAGAAATGTGATCACGCAGGATGCAGCAAGGCGGGCACCTGTCGCGCACCAAAATCACGCGACCTAAAGGATTATTGGTTTTTTTGTAAGGAACACGCCGCCGAATACAACAAGAATTGGAACTATTACGCGGACATGAGTGCGGATGAAATCGAGGCCGACTGGGAACGGCAGACATTCGGCGCACCGCTAAAAGACAAAAACAAAGCACAAAGCGATGCGGACGATTATGTAAAATTCATAAATGATTTTATCACCGGACGCAGTGCGTTTGACCGCCGCCCCGCCCCATCCAAAACACCCGCCACAGTAAGCGCGGCGCTGAAACTATTCGGCCTGCCGCCGACGGCCACATGGCGCGATGTTGGAATAAAGTATCGCGCAATGGCGAAAAAATTCCATCCCGATACCGCGACAGACAAACAAAACGCGGCCGAACAATTTACCAAAATATCAGCCGCATACGAAACATTGAAAAATTATTTCGGCAAAAAATAAAATCCCCGTTTTGGGGATTTTTTATTTGGAATAATAACAGTTTTCCGTAAACACATATGTACCGGTATTATCACTGAAATAATGGTCACATGTATCAGTGGTTGGCAATACAGGTTTTACTACTTCGCCACCGATTATTGTATTGTCACCCAAATCATATGCGGCTGTTGCAACTCCTCCCTCAATTGGCTTTACAACCAAACCACCTGTCATACACTTTGGAATATAACAGTCGGTTATTCCGGCGGTATTTCTAGCGTTCGATAATCCGACCGCCACACCTTTTGTGTCGGTCAATGTCGGACAATCCAAACAACTGCTGCCGCTCTTATAATACTTGGAATGACAGGCGGTATATGACTTTGTCGTTGTAGTTTCAGAACACGCCGCATACGCACCGCCAAAACACACAATTGATAAAATAATTACTACAAAAATATTTTTCATGTATTTCACCATTTTATTTATATTTATGGTAGCACATAATACCGTTATATGTGCCGGAATTGCTGTTTGTGTAACATTGTTTGGTCGTTTTGGTTGCCGAACACGAACCATATGTTGCCTGATAATATCCCTTGGAATCTGATGCTTCCCCACTGCTGCGAACGCAAGTCGTCCCACTTACCGTCCATCCAGATGGACATGAATATATGTCCTCACTTCTTGTCGGGCAACAATAAGGAGAAGACGAAGTTGCATACACCCCACACTCAGTAACTGAGCAACAGGAGGAATAACAACCGGCCCCGTACGCGCCGCCGGTAATCGCACACAAACCACCGATTGGATTCGGCATAAAGCAAGGATAAAAAAATGCAAAAATCCGGGATTTTTTCTAAATTAAAAACCACCGTTTTAATCGGTGGTTTAAATTCAACATACTTTATATATTAAATTTTAACAATTTCGCGCCACGGGCGCAAGTTGTTTTGTTTAGCTTTTGGAATTTAAATACGCAATTGCATCCATTGCCGCCGTGCACCCGGTGCCAACCGCGGTTGCAATCTGCATCTTTATCCCGGAATGAACATCACCCGCGACAAAGACACCGGCCGGCATCGCCCCCGGCGCCAGGCGCCCCATATTATCGCGCGCGACATCCTCGCTCAGGTAATCTGTGTTCGCCTCATGCCCGATTGCAACAAACAGACCATCAATGACGATATCCGCACCATCCGTTGTTGTTGCAACCAATTCGCCACAATCACTATCGGCCTTTGGTGCTATTTTTGCCAAATCCGTATTAAACAAACATTCAATGTTTTCGCGTTCCGAAACGCGGTTACGCAATACGGCCTCTGCCCGGGTAAAGGCGCCCTTACGATATACAATTATAACTTTCTTTGCGATATCGGCCAAATACAGCGCATCGTTAAGCGCACTGTTACCGCCGCCCATGACCATAACCGTCTTATCTGAATAGAAAAATCCGTCACATGTCGCGCAATAGGACACCCCCTTGCCCATCAGTGCGGCCGCCCCATCTATCTGCAATCTGCGCGGTGACGCACCAGTTGCAATAATAACACTGCGTCCGACATAATGCTTATCATTATCCCCCAGAATATTAAAGCCTGTTTCTGCATCACCTGAAATCGTCTTGGCGGATACAAATTCAACCTCTGCCCCGAATGATTTTGCCTGGTCCAACATGAACTGTGACAATTCCATTCCCGTCCCGCGAAAGCCTGGATAGTTTTCCAATTTCGCGATACCGGCCGTTTGCCCCCCCAGGCGGTCCCCGCCCAGAATAATTGTTTTTTTACCCCCGCGCGCCGTATACAGCGCCGCCGTCAATCCCGCCGGGCCAGAGCCCAAAATAATAACATCATACATAAATAAACCCCTTACCTTTGTCGTCCAACGATAACATATAAAATCATTTTGGCAAAGAATTTTATAATTGCGCTTTTCCCCGCGCGGTTCTAAGATAGAATCCATAAAAGGATAAAATATGCTGGATATAAAATTTATTCGTGAAAATCCGGACATGGTCAAAAACGCATGCCGCGTTAAGGGCTTTGACGATGTAACGGACGAAATATTGGCTTTGGACGCACGCGTGCGTGAACTAAAAACCATTACACAGGCAAAAACCGCCGAAAAGAATAAAATAACTCGTGAAATCCCCGCCGCCACGGACAAGGCGTCGCTGATTGCGGCATCAAAAAAGATAGGCGAAGAAATCGCGGCGGATGTGGCGGAACTGGCCAGCGCGGAAGAAAAATTAAACGACCTGATGCATCGGGTGCCGCAAATTCCGGCGACCGACGCCCCAATCGGACGCGACGATGCCGATAATGTAGAAGTTCGCCGCGTCGGCACGCCACGCACATTTGATTTCACGCCGCGCCCACAGTGGGATTTGCTGGACATGAATAACTGGTGGGCACCGGAAAAGATTGCCGGCATTTGCGGCACGCGGACATACGCCCTGATGGGTGAGGCCGCCGAACTGCAATTGGCGGTGGAAACATATGTTATTCAAAAACTGATTGGTAAGGGTTTTCGCTTTGTCGAATGTCCGTCGATTACCAAGCCCCAGACAATATTCAACGCCGGCCACTTTATGGGGGCGGATCCATCGGTCATGAACGATGATGTATTCATGCTGACCGGGACTGACCGTTGCCTGGCCGGGACGGCGGAAATTATACTGAATTCGCTGCATAGCGGCGAAGTTTTAACAGAAAAAGAGCTGCCGATAAAATACGCTGGATTTTCCCCCTGCTTCCGCAAAGAGGCGGGCGCGGCCGGCCGCGACACACGGGGCCTGGTCCGTTTTCACCAGTTTAATAAAGTTGAACAATATATTTACTGCACCCCCGAACAGTCGGATGAAATGCACGAATTGTTGTTAAACAACCTGTGTGAAATTATGGAAGATTTGGAATTGCCCTATCGCGTGATTGCCGCATGCACCGGCGACATGGGATTCAATAAGGTAAAGATGAACGATGTAGAGGCATGGTTCCCATCGGAAAACACATATAGGGAACTTGGCAGCTGTTCATCCATCGGCACATTCCAGGCGCGTCGTACAAACACCCGTTTCCGGGCCACCGACGGCACGATGCGTTTTTGCGCGACACTGAACAATACGGGTATTGCATGCCCGCGCGCACTGGTTCCGATTTTGGAAAACCACCAAAATGCCGACGGCAGTGTGAATATCCCCAAAAAACTGCAACCACTTATGGGCGGCCGCACAAAAATCGGCGGCAAACATTAAAAAACCGGCACATGCCGGTTTTTATTTTCTACATACCACGCGATTTTGATTTCATCAGGCTCATTACTTTATTATTTTTCAAGTAATACATTACCTGACCTTCGCGCATGATATCGGCCTGCTTGCGAATATCGCGACCAATTTCAAAAATTTCCTTTGCTGCCATTGCCGCTCGGGAAATATCCCGCGGATCTTTTGATGTGGAATCGTAATACCAATGCAAAATTTGGTCACACAAAATTGCAAAGCGATTGCACAACACCCCCTCACCAATAAAGGCCGCGTCAACCTTTTCAGTTACAACACCGGCAGGATTTTGAACAATATAATACGCCGCCCATTGCGGATTAACAGATTTCCGGCCTGCATATTCCTGTGCACGCATGGCCCAATCAGCCTCGGTTGCCGCACGCGAAAAATACTTCTCCGGGCAATCCGCCACATCACGCAACACATTCAACGCACGCGCCGCCTGATAGCGCTGCATACGCGGCAACTTTGCAAAGCGCCCCTTTGTTTTACCACGCGCAACCTCATAAAACGCATGCAATGCGTCTTTGATTGAATCTATTACTTGCTGATTATTGTTTGCCTGCATAACAGTCCTCTTTTGTTTATCACACTATTATTATAGACAAATAATTCAAATTGTCAATCTTTATAAATAATAATCCGCCCGCTCATATTCACACACTTGGACGGCATAAAAACCGTCACGCTTTGTGTCTTTTTCACGGATAAAGCGGTAACAGGTCTGGTTCTGATATCGGCTGTCGCTAAGATTTGATGCAACATTTACATATATATAATCGTCGTTATCGGGAATTGAATCCAGAAATGCACCACGCGTATCGCCACCATTGTCGGCTACAAAAAACTGCTCTATCCCGTCTGCAATCACGGCCTTTATTTTTTTATCGGGCCGGCACCGCAAAATATAATTATCCGAATTGGTAACATTTACCCCTTCGCACCGGCGCAGCATATCGGCCACTTCATTCATGGCCATGGCGGGGACACTAAACATACATAACGCAAACAACAATAACTTTTTCATACAATTTCCTTTTGACTGATGTTAAATATTTTACCACAAAAAAGCGGTTATTTCTTGAAATTTTGAATTTATGTTATAATCTATGCCGAATAAGTTAAAGGGCATATGTATGAAAATTCGTAATATCGCAATCATTGCACATGTTGACCATGGTAAAACGACCCTGGTTGACAACATGTTAAAACAGGCCGGCACATTCCGTGAAAACGAACGCGTCGAAGAACGCGTCATGGACAGCGGGGATATCGAACGCGAACGCGGCATTACCATTTCGGCAAAGCCCACATCCATTCAGTGGCGCGATTATAAAATCAATATCGTTGATACCCCGGGGCACGCGGACTTTGGCGGCGAAGTGGAGCGCATTTTATCCATGGTCGACGGTGTGGTATTACTGGTCGACAGCGCCGAAGGCCCACTGCCGCAAACTAAATTTGTATTAAGCAAAGCGTTAAAGCTGGGGCTGCGTCCGATTGTATGCATAAATAAGGTTGACCGAGCCGACGCCCGCCCGGATGAAGTTCTGACCGAAACATTCGATTTGTTTGATAAACTGGGCGCGACCGATGCACAGCTGGATTTTCCATATCTGTATTCGGTTGGCCGCGACGGTTGGGCGGTGCGCGATTTGAATGATGAGCATAAGGATTTAACCCCCCTGTTCCAGCTGATTGTGGACCATGTTCCGGCCCCCGACTGCAACGGCGCGCGGTGCCAATTGGACGCACCATTTCGCATGCTGGCCACCACGCTTGAGGCGGACCCATATGTCGGCCGAATACTTACCGGTAAAATTGAATCCGGCACCGTGCGCGTCGGCCAATCGGTAAAGGCCATAAATATGAATGGCGAATTTATCGAAAACGCCAAGATTACAAAAATCATTGAACATCGCGGCGTCGAAAAAGTATCCCGTGACGAGGCATCCGCCGGCGACATCGTCGTCGTGGCCGGATTTTCCAAGGCGACCGTGGCCGATACCCTGTGCGCGCCGGAAGTCACCGACCCAATACCGGCATTGCCGATTGACCCACCGACACTTACCATGACATTCTTTGTGAACACATCACCGCTTGCGGGGCAATCTGGGAAAAAGCTGACATCACGCATGATTGGCGAACGCCTGTTTAAAGAGGCGGAAACAAACATCGCCCTGAAAGTCACACAAAGCAGCAATAACGAGGCATTCGAAGTATCGGGGCGCGGGGAATTGCAGTTAGGTATTCTGATTGAAACAATGCGCCGCGAAGGATTTGAATTGTCTGTGTCGCGCCCGCGCGTTGTAACGCATACGGATGAAAACGGCAATGTCTTGGAACCAATCGAAGATGTCGTAATTGATGTGGACGATGAATTCTCTGGCGTTGTAATCGAAAAGATGACCAAGCGCAAGGCAACAATTACGGAAATGAAGGCCTCTGGCGCCGGCAAAACGCGCATTGTATTTTCTGCACCGTCACGCGGTTTAATCGGATACCTGTCTGAATTCCGGACCGACACGCGCGGAACCGGCATCATGAACCGCGTATTTGCCGAATACGCGCCATATCGCGGCCCGATTTCGCAATACCGCCCGGGCGTGCTTGTTTCAATGGAGAAAGGCAGTGCCGCCACATACGCCCTGTTCAATCTGCAGCCGCGCGGTACGCTGTTCATTGGCCCACAAACGGAAGTATATTCCGGCATGATTATCGGCGAACACAGCAAGGAAAACGATTTGGAAGTAAACCCGATAAAGGGTAAAGAGCTTACCAACATGCGCTCTGTTACGGCGGATGAAAAGCTGTTCCTGGCCCCGCCGCGCCGCATCAGCCTGGAAGAAGCGCTGTCATATATCCAGGACGACGAATTGGTTGAGGTAACACCCGCCACAATTCGCCTGCGTAAGAAAGAGCTCGATAGCAACATGCGTAAAAAAGCCCGCAGAACGGAGCAGTAAAATCACACCGGCCCGGCCGGTGTTTTTTATTGCCGCACGCCCCCGCCCCTGATATCATTATGATAACGAAAGGATTCTTATGTCGATAAACAGACTATTTTTAATTGCGGGATATGATGCAAAGGGCACAATTGATGACGCACTGGTATATTATGTACGCGCCTTATCAAAGCTTGGGGATGTAATCGTCTGCATGGACAGCGACTGCGATAATTCCCAAATGAAAAAACTGACCCCGTATGTACGCCACATTTCAGCCCGGCGGCATGGCGAATATGATTTCGGTTCATACAAACGCGCATACATGTATGCGCGCGATGCGCGCATGTTGGACAATTACGACATGGTATATATGGCCAATGATTCCGTATACGGCCCGCTTTATGACTTAAAGCCAATTTTGGAACAGATGGAGGCAAAAAATCTGGCGGCATTCGGATTGGTAAAAAATCCCAACCCCGACCACCCGCATATACAATCATGGTTTATCGGCATGCGCGATACTGTATTCAAAACCCAATGGTTTGATGAATTTATAACATCGGTAAAAAAATTGCCGAACAAAGGCCAGATTACCCGCGAATATGAGCACGGATTTTCAAAACACCTATCCGCGCGCGGCTTGCCGTGGGAATGCATGATGACGGTAAAAAACCGTGGCGTATATAACCAGATAAAAAAGCTGTATCGGGCGGGCCTGCCCTTTATGAAAAAGGTTGCGTTTTCCCGCCACGGCGGCGCGTATGGCCGCCAGATAGCCTATGTGTTAGACCACATCGCCCCCAATGCGCGCAATGCAATATTGTCATCCGCGCGCCATACATGGGGTGCTGAATATATAAACTGGCTTTTGACTAAAAATCCGGTTAAAGTAATGTATAGAGGAATAAAAAACGGACTGCACAAAATATGCAGCGGGAAATTATGAGCAAGACCAAACCACACCTAAAAAAAATCGCCGCCATAACCATGGCGCGCAACGATGAATTTTTCCTGAACCGATGGATTGCCTATTACGGCGAACAGTTGGGTGAGGAAAATTTGTATATATACCTAGACGGCCTGGACCAGGTGGCGCCCGCACGCGCCGGACGCGCCAACATAAAAAAATTACCGCACAAAGAACAGGCCGTGCAAAAAGGCGACAAAACACGGATACTGTTGCTGTCTGATTTGGCGCGTAAATTATTCAGCGACGGGTACGATATTGTAATCGGATGCGATGCGGATGAATTCCTGATTGTGGATACCGCGCGTGATGTGACACTGCGCGAATATCTGTCGGAAAAACAAAATGTGACATCATTGTCCGGATTGGGACTGGATGTGGGAATGGATTTACGCAGTGAATCCACCCTGGACCCGGACATGCCCTTTTTAGCACAACGAAAATATGCATTGATGTCAACCCGCTATACAAAGCCTGTGGTGCTGTTTCGTCCCGCCACCTGGGGCAGCGGGTTTCACAGTGTAAAGGGCCATAATTTTCACATTGATAAAAACCTGTACCTGTTGCATTTCGGCAGCGTGGATTTAGACATGATAAAAAACAAAATCGACGACCGAAATCCATCATGGGCACGACACCTGAAAAAGCGGGCGCGGACAATCGACATAATAACGCGCGCAAAATATAAGAATATGCCGCGCGCCCTTGCCCGCGTGATGCAACGCATTTTGCGCCCCATATATGATTTAAACAAACCCGCAATGTGCGGCCTTAAATGGGTTACAACAATACCCGCGCGCTTTCAAAAAACCGGCATTTAAAATGCCGGTTACAAATTTCCAATAAAACGATCTATCTTTCTGGCATATCGCCATGCGCGCAAATTCGGCGGATTATTAAACACACCCGCATCACGCATACGGGCAAATGCACGCCGCGCATCTTTCAATTCCCCTTTTTGCAGATGCACCGTCTTACGCATGGCGATGATTATAAACGGCCACAAAAATTCACGACGGAACCGGTTATACTGCGACGGGCGCGCCCGCGTTGAATAAAGATTGTATGCATGCATCAATCCAATCGACAGGCCATGAATCATACGCGATGCGCGCGAACTGTTCAAAATGGATGTGGCGTTGGGCATATAAAAATATAGCGGCGTGTTTATTATAACCGTGCGCGGCTGTCGCAGCATAATCTCCGCCCACCAGGGAAAATCCTCCATCACGATGCCGGGAATAAACGGCACATCGGCAACCAATCGCCGCCGGTACAAACGCATTGGCGGATAACAATGACGAATACGATGCACACCAATATTTTTATTCCGTTCGGTGGCATAATGTGAAATATGATTTGTTACCTTAAACCGAATACGCATGGGATTATAACGAACATTACGCGACGCCGGCAGTTTTTTTGAAACATCAAAACCCATACGCATAAAATTCCGTGCAATTCTGTGAAAGCGGGCGTCATGACGAAACGCCACCAAATCCGCATTATTACGCACGGCCAGGCCATGTGTTATTTCCAATGTCTGGGGATGAATGAAATCATCACTGTCCAGATATAATATAAATTCCCCGCGTGCAACAGATGTGCCGATATTCCGCGTATCCGACAGGCCCGTATTTTCTTTTTCTATGACCTGAATTCTGCCGTCGCGCGCGGCATATTCGCGCAGAATACTCCCGCTTTCATCCGTACTGCCGTCATTTATACAAATCGCCTCCCAATCTGTAAAAGTCTGCGTAAGCACACTGTCCAAACAGCGCGGCAAAAACCGCGCCACATTATAGACGGGAATAACAATCGAAACAGCCGGCGCGCGTGTCATAATCGGCAACTACTCCTTTATGAATTCGCGTATGTCATGACGGATTTTCTTTGCCCATTTATATGGCGGCGCATCCATCACACCCATATGTTTCAATTCACGCAATGCATCGCGCGCAATTCGCAAATCGGCCTCATTATCCAGATAGCGCACTTTGCGCCATGCCCACTTTATAAAATACCATTTGAAATTTCGCGACCATTTGTCCATTTGATATGGCGTCGCCTTTTCATCATAAACGCTGTATGCCGCACGCAGCCCTATGCACAGGCTTTGCATAATCCGCAACTGCTTTGCCGATAAAACAATTCCACCAAAATTCGGCACATAAAAATACAACGGCAACGCGGTTATCGTGACACGCGGATTTTTTAACATAACCTCGCTCCACCAGGGAAAGTCTTCAAACAAAATCCCCTTTATGAACGGCGTGTCCGCAATAAGCTCGCGTCGATACATGTTTTTCCATACCTGACAGTGTTTAATCAGCCATTTCTTTTTAGACGACGGCGCGTTATGCGTGCGTTCGGTCGCATATTCATAAACATCATCCGTCACACGCGTCTTTATCTTCTCTATATCATATCGGCGACGCATCCGGCGCGGAATGACCGAATCCGTATCCAGGCCCAAGATATGGCGCACCATCAATTGAGGGCGATAAATACGGTCATATGTAAATGACACTATATCCGAATTGTCGCGCCGCGCCATATGATATGCAATTTCCAATGTCTGGGGATGAATGAAATCATCACTGTCCAGATACATGATATATTCACCCGTTGCATGCGGCAATCCTGCATTTCGCGCATCCGACAGGCCGCCGTTTTCCTTATTGACAATCGTAAAACGCGCATCGCGTGCGGCATACTCGCGCAGGATTTTATCCGAACCATCCGGACTGCCGTCATTGACGCACACCGCCTGCCAATCCGTAAAAGTCTGCGAAAGCATGCTGTCCAAACATCGACGCAAATACTTTTCTACATTGTATATCGGAATAATAACGGAAATTGCCGGCATAAACGCCCCCTTTGTTTACAATTACATTTTCATCATCTTATCGGCAAAGCTACCTGGAATCGGACTGTCTGCACCACGATAAGTCAATTTTTGAAAAAACGCCCCCGATGTCACATCATCAAATGTTTTCTGGTCAAACGGGGCATTTTGATATGACCACCACAGGGCATGGGTCGGGTCCTGGTCAACATGCGGCATTTCGGCAAAATACTTTATCGCACGCGCGTCACCCGTTACCATTGTTTTGAACAACAATTGATGCATAAAATAATCAAAATTATGATTTTCATGCATCCAATAATCCAATATCATTGCCCGCCATGCATCCAACAGATAGGCCCCCTTTCGTGCACGGATAAAGCAGTTCTGCATGAAACTGTACGGACTGCCGACAACCTGACCTGCCATAAAGACAAAGAAATCCTGCGCTACAATCCAATCTGGAATCGGGGCGGTTACAAAACCCGTCGCATCCAGCCAAAATCCACCATATTGATACAACAGCTCCACCCGGCAAATATCGGCAAAGTGCGCGTTTTTAATCTGCCCCTTGCGGCGCTTTTCCATTATCACATCCGGCAGCTTTATATATTCAAACAGCGTCTTTTCATCCAGCACCACCAATTCCTGCTTACAATGGCGGCGCACACTACGGAAACAAGCCTTTACCAGTTCGGGGGCGTTTTCTTCCCCCTGCAGCCAGATGGAAAAGATTTTTTCACCAGCATCGTTATGCACTGGCTTGCGTTCGACGACCGCGGCCGCCGCCGGCAGATAGCGCTTAAAATACCGCGGTATCACACGCGATATAACATCGCTGCGAACTTCACGGCGACGCTCACGCGAACGCCAAAACCAGTTCAGAACATGACCGTTCAGGATTACATCCGACATTGCAAAAAATCTGGCAAGACTCATTTATCCATCCTATTGTTTTTATTCGGCGTCACCGGCATCATCATCGGCGGCGGGACCGGTTGTCATTTCCTCCGCTATGCCAGAGGCGCGCGCCATGATTTTATCCAGCAATTCTTTTTGGGCGTCCACATGGTCACGCAGCCATGCGCGGGCGTTTGCCTCACCCTGACCCATGCGTTCGTTATTGTATGAATAGAAGCTGCCGGCCTTTTCAATCAAGTCGTACTTTACACCCATATCCAGAATTTCGCTGATGCGACTAATCCCCTCACCATACATGATTTTGAAATCGACCGTACGGAACGGTGGTGCGACCTTGTTCTTTACAACCTTGACCCGGGTTTCGTTTCCAACAACATTTTCCTTGTCTTTTATTTGCCCCGTGCGACGAATATCCAAACGCACCGACGCATAGAATTTCAGCGCATTACCACCCGATGTTGTTTCAGGATTACCGAACATAACACCGATTTTCATACGAATTTGATTGATGAATATAAGCAGCGTGTTACTGCGTGCGACCGACCCGGCCAACTTTTTTAACGACTGTGACATCAGACGCGCGGTTGTTCCAACAAAAGAATCACCTATATTTCCTTCCAATTCCGCCTTTGGCACCAGCGCCGCCACACTGTCGATAACGACAACATCAACCGCACCCGATTTAACCAGTGTATCTGTAATTTCCAGCGCCTGTTCACCGGAATCGGGCTGCGATATAATCAGATTTGAAACATCCACACCTAATTTTTTAGCATAACTCGGATCCAGGGCGTTTTCCGCATCAATATATGCACATGTCCCACCGGCCTTTTGCGCCTCTGCCACCGCATGCAGGGCAAGCGTCGTCTTACCACTGCTTTCCGGGCCATAAATTTCAACAATGCGTCCACGCGGATACCCGCCAATCCCCAGCGCAATATCCAACCCAAGCGAGCCTGACGAAATCGCTTCAATATTCTGCTGGGACCCATCGCCCATTTTCATAATAGCTTCTTTACCAAACTGCTTCTGAATTTGTGCCAACGCCGATTCCAAGGCCGGATTTTTTCCACCCATCGGCGCGGCTGCTTCTTTCTTTGCCATGATTTCCCCTTTTCTTGATACTAAAATCATACAAGGAAAAAAGACGGCGTGCAATTAAATAGTTTTGCTTATTTTTTCGCAACCAGCACCAGCACTGACATGGCGCCAATTGCCGCCGTCACACCCCATACGGCGGATGTGGCACCAAATATGGTAATGCATAGCGCGGCCAAAATCGGCGCAATAACATTCGGGAAGTTCACGCTTGTCCGGAACACGCCGTAAAAGCGGGTCTGTTCCGACTTTTTCGTCCCGTCAAAGAACAGCAAATCATGAACTGATTCCATCAGCGCGCCCGATATCTGCCACAAGATAAATATCGCCAACAGTGGATATCCCGTCATAAATGTCGCCAGCACCGACAGCGCCGCAAACGACGAAAATCCAAGTATCAGCCAAATCTTTTTTCCAAAACGCCGAACCGCCCGCCCCATAAACTCAGACAGCACCAAATACGGAATTATCCCCAGCGTCAAGACCCAGCCCAATGTATCCTTACTAAACCCGTTTTCAATAACGACAATTGGCACATATAAATAGCGCATCGCCCGCAATGAATAATAACCAAAGTTTACCAGATATGCCCGCAACATCCCCGGCGCCGCAAAGAACGCCCGTGTATTGCGCCACAGCGCCCGCACCGTCTTGCGCGGATTGACTTTTACGACCTTCTTATCCTCTTGAACAATGCCGAAATATTTAAAGAACATCCAGCCTGCCAGATATATCAATGCAGATGCAAAAAACGCAGCCCTGTTTCCAAAGTGGTTTGCAATCGCAACCGCAATCATCGGCGCAAACAACGCACCAATATTCAGCCACAGGTGATATCGCGCATTCAGCTTTGCCATGCCGATGTTTTTTGAAAAATCCGACATAAACAGCGGAATCAACACACCGACCAAAGTAATCGCAATCCCCGTTGTATAGTCCAGCGTAATGAATGTCAGCGGCTGGATTGAAAAACTCATCATCGCATAGCAGACCGCCAGCATCAGCATGGAAAAATAAAAAACCTTTGCCTTGGAAAACAGGCGCAGCAATTCATTTGCAAACAGCGCCACCACCACACAAAAGAGCGCGTAAATCGCCACATAAACACCCACCACCGCGGATGAACGAAATATTTCCAATATCACCAGCGAATATACCGCATTATAAATACCATCGGCAAACCCCGTAAACAGCCCCAGGTTTGAAAAAGAAAACCCGCTTACCGTGTTACGCACTGAAATATACTTATCCTTTGCCATAATATCCGTTCCTTTTGTGGGACAAATATTACCATAAAATTTAAGAAATCGCAAAATTGGCCCAATAAAAAATCCGCCATCGGCGGATTTGGTCATTTGTATTATTTAGCGGCACCATGCTTTTGCTCATACATCTGCGTAAAATCGACCGGCAACAATGTGACCGTCGTCAATCCGGATTCAGATGTCAAACGCGTAACCAGGCCGCGTACCGACGGGAACAGCAATGTCGGAACATCAATCAGCAATGTGCGCCGTTTATCTTCTTCGTCATTTGTTTCTTCCAATTGAACCAAACCGGAATAAGTCGTTTCGGCCAAGAATATTGATTTGTCGCCAGTAGCCAGTTTTGAATGAACCTTCAAAATCAAGTCAACCATAAACAGGTTGTTTTCCGCACCCTTTATCTGAATATCAATATTAATTTCCAATTGTGCCTGCGAACTTTCCTGCTTAAAGAACAGTTCCGGCACATTCGGGCTTTCGAAAGAAATATCTTTCAGGAACTGTGAAATAATGTTAAATTTTGCCATTGCGATTGCTCCTTTTTTTACGCATCGTTTTATGGTAATATAGCATTACGGGTATCGTTTTACAAGTGGGGGGATATTAAAAAATGATAAATATGAAAAGATTACTGTCGCGCGGCACCATATGCATGTGTTTGGCATTGGCGCTAACATCATGCCGCGATTTGTCGCCGACGGGGGGCGACTATTCCCGCACGGGCGATAATTCGGTTGTGCCCTCCAACTTGAAAAAAGTGTCTTATTCCGCCCTGCCGGGATGGAACGACGATGATGTCAGATATGCGTTGCAGGCGTTTCGCAACACCTGCAAGGCAAAGATTCAATATACCGGCCGCGTTGTCCCCGACCGCGCATTGTTAGAGGAAAAGTGTCGAAATCTGCCTGCGGCATCGGCCGATAACGCAACGGTGCGCGCATGGTTTGAATCGAATTTCCAACCGTACCAGATTTATACAGATACGGGCGCCAAAACCGGAACATATACCGGCTACTATTCACCGGTAATACCCGCATGCCGAACAAAAACAGCCCAATGCAACGAACCGTTGATGGGGGTCCCGACCGACGGCCGCAATTATAAGGGCGTGGCAAAGAAAGACATTGTTGAAAAACAAATCGGCCGCGTGTTGTATTGGGCGAACATCGTCGATGTCCAAAACATTCAGATTCAGGGCAGCGGCATGCTAAAACTAGAAGACGGCACAAACATAAAACTGAACTTTGCCGCCGTAAACGATATGCCGTTTAAATCGATAGGTGAAGAATTACGCCGCCGCGGCATACGCCCCGATGGCGGTTATTCCGCAGATGCCGTCTGGACATATCTGAAGGCGCACCCCGATTTGGCAAAGGATGTGATTTACACCAACCCGCGCTATGTATATTTTTATGAATCCGTCCCGCCGGATGTAATTGGCAAATTGGGCACGCCGCTGTCTAAAATACGCAGCATTGCAATGGATACGGATTTGTATACATTGGGCCTGCCGGTGTATGTGAATACAAACCTGTCGGATGGTCGGGCGTTCCGCCGCCTAATGATTGCCCAGGATACAGGCTCCGCTATTAAGGGCTGGATACGCGCCGACATATTCTTTGGCAAAGGGGACGAGGCGTATAAATACGCACATGGCCAACATGCCCAGGGGGAAATGTTCATCCTGATGCCAAAAGTGTACGATTATGTCAAACCAAGCAAATAAGTGGAGCAAGCGCAGCGCACGCCCCGGCACAATCGGGGCGGCACTGGGCGAATTGATGCAGATATTGGGCGTACGCGCATCCGACGCGGATTTGGCCGCGCGATGGGACGCGATAATGGGCCCGGAAATTGCATCAATCGCGCGCCTGGCGGCGATAAAGAAAACACGCACGGGAAAATATAATGTTGTTGTCCGCCCCGCAAACCCGGCATTTACATTACAATTGTCATATATGGCGGGCGACATCACCGCGCGAATAAATAAATACTTTGGCCGCGATGCGGTGGAAAAAATAAGCTTTCGCAAATAATCAAATCCCCCGTGCGGGGGATTTTTATTTTGGCGTTTCGTTTATTGCCTCCTTTATTTTTCGGAATATATTTCGCTGGCGCCGGTACACGCTTTCCTGTACCCGCACGCGCATCATTTTGTACCCCAAAAAGAACGCATGATTTAATACCCCAATCGGTATTTTTGCAACGCCCCGCTCGTATTCAACTAACTCGTTCGGCATTATGCGAAGCAGATGCGCCGCTTCATCAATCGACAGATGGCACGCCTGGCGCGCGCCGCGCATCGCAATCCCCAGCCGCCCCGCAGTTGGGTCTAATTTTTTTCTCATGTTTTTCCTCCATGGTTTTTAAGTTAATAAAAACACCGCCGTGATAAAGGGCGGTTGGAGGTTCAAAACTATTCAACTGATAGCGCTGTTTATTCAAATATATCACAGCCCTCCAACCGTGTTGGAGATTTTAGTTGAAGAGGTTTTGAAGCCTCACATCAGGTATCACCCGATGCAACGAATATTATATCGGAATATTTTTCTGTTTGCAAATACTTACTGGATTGCCCCGCCAATCGCAATCCAGTAAAACAATTAAAATCCGACAAAGCGCGCCATATTACTATGCGCCAACGCGATTGCGATTGCGTCCGCCTCGTCCGGGCTCTGGGGGTTGGCGGCCGGCAACAATAATCGCACCATTTTATCAATCTGGGATTTATCGGCATGCCCCGCCGATGTCAGGGCTTTTTTTATCTTGTTCGGTTCATATTCAAACACCGGAATATCACGATTGGCCACCGCCACAATCGCGGCCGCGCGGGCCTGGCCCAGTATCAATGTCGTTTTGGGATTTACATTTACAAATATAACCTCGATACTGCACGCATCCGGCTGAAAAGTTTCACATAATTCATCCACCCCGCGAAAAACCGCCGCCAAACGCGACGCCATCGGCATCTTTGCCGGCGGCAGAATCACACCACTGGCAATATATTTGCGCGTGGCGCCTTGGCTCTCAATCACGGCCCAACCGGTATGCAACAGCCCCGGGTCAATCCCCAAAATCCGCGTCATATTTTTCCTTATGTTTGTCCAATTATACAATAAATGGTTTTTATTTTCTATTGTTTATAAATAACCAAAATGCTATAATCCACATGCATTATGCCACGGCAAGTGCGGGAGGTCAAAGTCCCACATAGACAAAACAAACTCCAACTAGGTTGGAGGGTTGTGATATATCAGAATAAACAACACTATTGTCTACGATAGCTTTGAACCTCCAACCACTTGAAAGTATTTTCTAGTGGTTTTTTAAATTCAAGGGGAGAAAATGCATAATTTTATATCAAGACATATTTATAAGATTGGCGTCTTATTATGCTGTGCGTTTTTTGGAAATTTTGCACATGCGGCCGCATGCCCTGAAAATCAATATATGTCAAACGGCGTGTGCGTAAATTGTATTTATAACGCCACATGTGATGGCGAAAAATATACTTGCGTTGCGGGATTTTATGACACCGGTTCAAACGAATGCGCCGCATGTCCGCCAAATACAATCTGTACATCGCCGACCGACTTCACATGCACGGTGGGCGCATACCTGTTGGATGGGAAATGTAACGCGTGTCCCCAAAACGCAACCTGTGCCGGTGGCAATGAAATATTTCATTGTAATGATGGATATTACATAAATAAAACAACAAATAATAACTGCGAACGATGTAAAAGTGCGGCAATATGTGAAAATGGCGAACTTATAAAATGTGCGCCAGGGTATTTATACTATAAACCATACGGCTCTTGTATACCATGCACCCTAAGCACATATTGTCCAGACGGGGAACCAGTGGGCTGTAACGAGGGATATTATGATAAATATAGCACCAAATCTTCTTGTTATCCTTGCCCCAAAAATTTTTATTGTCCTGCATTAGAGGCAAATGGTAATAATTACACTCAATACTGCGCCGCCGGATATTATCGCAGGCAAGGTACATGTGTAGCTTGTTCTGATGGAACCGAATGCCCGGGTGGTAAACCTGCAAACATGACTTGTTCGTCAGGGTTATACCTGCATGATGATGGGCGCTGTCTGCCATATATGCCGGGGCCGGGTACATGGCCTGATTGTAACCCTGAATACTATAATGACGGCAGTACATGTGCCAAATGTGTTGATGATGCAATATGTACATCTGAATCTGAATTTACATGTCTGCCGGGGTTATATAAAGATGGAAATGTATGCAAGGCATGTGTGGCAAATGCATCGTGCGATGATACAAATGGCATAATGTGTGACAAAGGATATTATCTGAAAAATAAGCAATGTGTATATTGTCCAGGAGATAGCTATTGTATTGATAACAAATTGCTTAAATGTCCACAGTATGTTGAAGGTATATATGAACCGGCCCTTGGGGAAGGAGAATCTTTGTACAGAACAATGTATGTTGCCTCTCCGTATCCAGCATATGATGTTGGGCAATGTTCTTTATATAAAGGATTTATAAAATCACCAATGGGTGAATATCTTCGGTTTTCTGCCAAGTGGGATAAAACAAAATCAAAATATGTTGACGGTCGAAAATACTGGTTATCAACTATCCCTGGATATTATTTATCCCATATTGTAAATGCTGATAGTACATATGGCTATTCTTATAATTTGCCTTGTACAAACGGGCCGGATGATTCACATTACACCGATTCTGGTAGTCCCGAAGGTAACGATTGTCCGTGGGTTTGTAATGACGGGTTTATGCGAAACGGCAACACTTGCACCGAATGCCCGGCGGGTTACACTTGCATTGGCGGTGTGCTGGTGTGCCCGATTGGGCAATACGCCGACGGTATGACATGTATCGATTGCCCGGCCGAATATACCGCAC
>JAAGKN010000367.1_pt1 | contig 58611 bp, 54 predicted proteins | sample 6206371 | NCBI WGS metagenome assembly JAAGKN01 (sample SAMN11533720, study PRJNA540317) | gut metagenome | isolation source: fecal pellets from male and female animal of same cohort | host: Peromyscus leucopus | place: USA:CA | collected 2017 | reverse complement strand
TACGACGGAATACCGAGAATTCGCAATGAAGGAAATATATTCTTTAAAATACAACATTAAATAAATATATTAATAATTCTTTACATAAACATATTTTTGAATTTTTCATATTGCATCATTTGTCAGAACAAAAATTAAATAATGTTTTAGTTATACAAATTACAATTTATATAATTATTGAAAGGATTTTTATGAAAACTACATTAAATTTTTATAGTGAAAAAAATGGAGAAATAAAAAAATTCTTAGAACAATACTATTCTAAGAATTTAAAATTAAAAAATAATTTAATTTGCAAAATTGAATACGATAATCCAGTTGAAATGATAGATTTAATATCTTGCTATGTTGATAACAAACAAAAATTTAATATTAATCTATGGCTTTGTCTTGATAAAGATGTATATATATGCGTATCCGATAATAACATAAATAACCTTATAAAATATATTTATGAAAGATATCCATATTAATAACTTATTTGTACGTTGCCTTGTTCCAACAGCTAAGAATTTTTCTCTAAAACAATTGTAACAGGGCCATCATTAACTAAAGAAACTTGCATATCTGCGCCAAATATTCCTTTTTCTACATGTATACCTTCTTCGGAACATTTTTTTAAGAAATATTCATATAATGGTTCAGCTTTTTCTGGACGTGCAGCAGCAATAAAACTTGGTCTATTACCGCTACTCATAGCGTCTGCATAAAGTGTAAATTGAGATATTATTAATAGTTCTCCTCCAATATCTTTAATTGAAAGATTCATTTTTCCATTTTCATCTTCAAAAACTCTTAAATTACAAAGTTTTCTTGCTAAAATATCTGCTTCTTTTTCTGTATCTTCATGTGTAATACCACATAATACCATAAAGCCTTTATCTATTTTTCCTACAACTTTTTCTTCTACTTCAACCTGTGCTTTAGTTACTCTTTGAACGACTAATTTCATAACTGTCTCCTATTGATTATTCCCATCATTTTCTTCATTATTTTGATTGTTTTCAACAGAACTTTCTTCAGCATCTTTTACTTCAACAACTTCTGCTTCTTTTACTGTTTCAGGTTCTTTTTTTATTTCAACTTTTTCTACTTTTGGTTGTTCTTTTCCGCACTTTGAACAAAATTCTACTTCAATATCTAATTCTTCTCCACAATTAGCACATTTTTTAATTTTTTTTACTGCTAAAAGATCTGTTTTTAATTTTTCTATTTCATCTTTATTTCTAGATATTTCTTCACATTTTACTGTTACTTCATCTTTTGAAACATCTTTTCCATCTTTTACTTCGTTATATACTATTTCTCCAATTTCAGCATAAATCTCATAATTTTTTTCTTCTAAAGAATTTATTTTTGATTTTAATTTTATTTCTTCTGAAATATCACTTGCTTTTTCTTTAGTAACTTTATAAGCTTCTGTAGCCTTTTCCTTAGTTACTTTGTAAGCCTCATTTGCTTTTTTTCCTAATTTATTAAAAAAATCCATTTTTAATTTCCTCCTTTATTCATCTTTTAGTTCTCTTGTCATTAGGTTGTTTACTGCTTCTTTTGCATCTAGTCCATTATATAAAACATCGTATACTGCATTTACTATTGGCATTTCTACATTATATTTTTTTGCTAAACAATATGCAACATCTATATTATCTATACTTTCAATTGTCATTCCTATTTGTTTTTTAGCTTCATCTATTGAAAGTCCTTTTCCAATAAGTTCTCCTGCTCTTCTATTTCTACTATGTTCACTTCCACAAGTTACTATTAAATCTCCCAAACCTGTTAAACCATAAAATGTTTTTTCTTCTCCACCCATGGCAGTTCCAAGTCTAGCGATTTCTACTAGTCCTCTTGTAAGTAATGCTGCAAATGTATTATCTCCAAGATTTAACCCAACTGCTGCACCTGCGCAAAAAGCAATTATATTTTTTAATGCCGCACCTAATTCTGCACCTCTTACGTCTTTTGATTTATATATTCTCATTGTATTAGATTTAAATGCTTCTATAATTTCTTCTCTTAATCCTTCATCTTTTGAAGCTATAACAAGAGCTGTTGGTATGTTTAAAGAAACTTCTTCTGCATGACTAGGTCCAGATAAAATTCCATAACGTATTTCTGGTAATTCTTCTTCTATAACTTGATCTAAAGTTAAGTTTGTTTCTGCTTCAAAGCCTTTTGAACACATAATAAATAATTGATTTTTATTTACTAAATCTTTATATTGTTTTAATGTACTTCTAACAAATTTTGAAGGTGTTACATGTAATATTATTTCTGCGCCATCTAATACTTCCTTAAAATCTGATGAACATACTATTCCTTCTGGTATAGTTGCCTTTGGCAAAAACATACATTTTCTTTCTTCATTAATCATTCTTTTTTCTTCTTCATTGAATGACCAAATTTTTACTTCATTTCCATTTTGAGCTAGATATATACCTAATGCAGTTCCCCAGCTTCCACTTCCTATTATTGCAATTTTCTTCATTTAATATTCTCCAATCTTTTTAGTTTTTCACATCATGATTTTATTTTTATAATTTTATTTTTATATTTCCATTTTATGTTTTTTGTGTGAAATTTATTTACTTTCTGTTTTTTCATCTTGTTTTTTTGCTGGTTCTTCTTTTTTACTAAAATTTAATTTATTTTCAGTTCCTGCAATTATTCTTTTTAAATTACTTCTATGATTATATATAACAAATGCTGCAAGTAATATTCCAAATATTATAAAACTTGCTTCAAAATCAACTATATAAGAATCTCTTATAAAAATTGTTAATACAGCAAATAAAACTGCTGCTGAAATTGATCCTAAAGAAACCATTCTTGTAATTGCCATTAAAGCTAGAGCAAATACTAAACAAATTAAACCAATTTTCCAATTTATTATAAGAATAAGTCCTAAGCTTGTTGCAACACCTTTTCCACCTCTAAATTCGAAAAATATTGGAAAAGTATGTCCTAAAACAACTGCTAAAGCCGCAATCTCTACTAAAATTGCTGAACTACAATCTTTTGCTATTTTTCCAATTAATAAACTTATTAAAACAGCAACAATTCCTTTTAAAATATCACAAACTAATGTAATAGCTGCTGCTTTTTTTCCAACTGTTCTTAAAACATTTGTTGATCCAGCATTTCCGCTTCCTTTTTCTCTTACATCAAATCCTGCCATTTTTCTGCTAATTAAAACAGAAAAGTTAATACTTCCTATTGCATATGCAATAATAGCCATTACTATGTATACTACCATAATATTTCCTCCTATGAATTTTACTTTTGTATGTGACCATACTATATTATAAAACTATATAATAGTCAATTAATTTAATCTAACTATCTTTTTCACCTTTTTCTCTAATTATTAATCTAACTGGTGTTCCTTCAAACCCAAAATTATTTCTGAAACAGTTAATTAAATATCTTTGATAAGAAAAATGGAATAATGATTTGTTATTACAGAAAATAACAAATGTTGGTGGCTTAGAACAAGCTTGTGTTCCATACATTATTTTTAATCTTTTTCCTTTATCTGTAGGTGGTTGAACAACAGCAATTGCTTCATTTATTACTTCATTTATTACTGATGTTGAAATTCTCTTATCGTTTTCTTCTGCTACATGATTTATCATCTCAAAGATTTTATTTACTCTTTGACCAGTCTTTGCTGAAATAAATAGAACAGGTGCATATTGTGCATAAGAAATTTGATTATAAACTTCTTTTTTATATTTTTCTAATGTTCCATTTTCTTTTTCAATTTCATCCCATTTATTTACAACAATTATTATACCTTTTCCAGCTTCATGAGCTTCTCCTAAGATTTTAGCATCTTGATCTGTTACACCTTCATTAGCATCAATTAAAACTAAGCATACATCTGCTCTTTCAATTGCAAAAAGTGTTCTCATTACACTAAATTTTTCTATAGACTCGTTTACTTTTGCTTTTTTTCTAACTCCAGCTGTATCTATAAAAGTATATTTACCATATTCATTTTCAAAATTAGAATCTATTGCATCTCTAGTTGTACCAGCAATATTACTAACTATACTTCTATCTTCGCCTAATATTTTGTTTAAAAGTGATGATTTTCCTACATTTGGTTTTCCTATTATAGCAACTTTTATTCTATCATTTTCAAATTCTTCATCTGACTTAGGTGGAAGTTTTGCATATATTTCATCTAATAAATCACCTATTCCAATTGCATTTGCTGCTGAAATTGGATGTGGATCTCCTATACCTAAATTATAAAATTCATAAATTTCAGCTGGTGGTTCTCCATAATTATCTGATTTATTACATACCAAAATAATTGGTTTTTGTGATTTTTTAAGCATCATTGCAATTTCTGAATCAGCTGCAGTAACACCTTGTTTTATATCTGTCATAAATATAATAACATCTGCAACGCTTATAGCGATATTAGCTTGTTCTCTCATCTGAGAAAGTATAATATCTTGTGATTCTGGTTCTATACCACCTGTATCTATTAATGTAAATTCTCTATCTCTCCAAGAAGTATCTGCATATACTCTATCTCTAGTTACTCCTGGAGTATCTTCTACTATTGATATTCTTTGTCCAACTACATAATTGAAAAATCTTGACTTTCCTACGTTTGGTTTTCCAATTATAGCAACTATTGGTTTTGACATTTAATTATCTCCCTTCGTTTTTATAAGTTTACATATTATATAATAATTTGCGTTATTTTACAAGTTTTTAATGTTTTTTCCATACATATATTATAAAAATAACTCCTGAAATTATAGAAATTATGTACGAATATACCATAGCTTTAGTTCCTACATAATTTACTTCTAAATCTATCTCATCTTCTGCTCCAAGAATTATTCCTAAAAAACCATTATCTGTTTCAAATGTTTTTTGTACCATTCCATCGCATCTTACTTCATATCCTGGATAATAAATATATGGTAATTCAAATATTGTATATTCTGCTTCATAAGTTTTTATATTTGCTGTATAATGGCTTCCATTTTTAACTTCATTTTCAATTAATGCTTTTCCTTCTAAAACATAAATATTATCTTCTCTTGTTGCAATATAAAATCTATTATTATAAGCTTTAACTGGTAAATATTCAGCTTTAGCTGTTCCTGCTACTGTTTCATATTCACTTCCAGAAATTTTTCCAAGTTCTAAATTTTCTATATTTTGTATATTATCATCATGTGGAATCATTCCAGATAGTGCAGCAACATAGATTATTGATATAGCTGTAATAATAGCAACATCTTTACTATTAAATTTCCTTACTAATGTATATATATTTATTGCACATACAACACTAAAAAAGAAACCTGCCATCATCATACATCTCCATGGAAATTGTATAATACACATTTCTTGTGGTATGAATTTCCACGGAAAATATTTTGTTGACATCCACAAAGATAACATTCCTGATATTAAGAAAAATCCATATGTTTCCTTAAATTCTGGTTTTATATTTTTTAGAGTCATTATAGAAAATGCTAAAATTATTATAAAATGTATTCCAAGTTCAAATACATAAGATCCATCATTCATTGTTACAAAAAATTGAGTAATTTTTAGTCCATGTTCAGCTGTATTTTCATTTGTTGCCATCATTCCAGGTTCATATACTTGATAATTAGTCATAAATTTTGTTTCCAATAATGGCATCCAATAAAAACTTGTTACTAATAATATAAAAACTATATTTATTACCATAGATTTTTTTATATTTGGTGTTTTTAGTTTTTCAAAATTTAAACCTATATATAAAATCGCAAAAAGAGCAACAAGTACACTTGATATATTATGTGTTAATATTAAACCAATGGCTCCGAATTGCTAAATAATAATTTTTATCTGAAGTATAAAACATATTATAAAGTCCATGAAATACCAGTGGTATGAACATAAAAGAAGCATATTCTCCAACTGCATTTCTTGTATATAAATCTGTTAAATGATATGGGAATGTCATATATAAAATGCTTGCAAGTAATGCAACATTACTATTTTCTGCATAATTATTAACAAACTTGTACATAAAAATTCCAGATAAAATTAACGCTATTAAAGCAAATATTTTATATGCAATTATAAAATTATTACAGATTAAGTTTATAAATATAATTGCATATGTTGAAAGCGGACCATAAAATAAATTCCATGAATATCCAAAATTATTAGCAAATGATGTAATTACATTTGGAAATATCCCATTTTGTTTTATACTAATAATGTTCCAAATGCTCTTGAAATATGTTGAATACCATCATCTGAATATACATTAATATTTGATTTCAATAGTGGTATGCATAATATACATCCTACAATTATTAATATTAAATAATCTATAATTTTTTATTTTTTAAAATTTTTTCTTTCAATTTTAATCCCTCTTTTTACAATAATTTAGTATTGTAATTGACCATTTAAAAGTTCATCATTTTTTATCCAATCTTCAACATTAAAAATATGATATTCGTTCTTATTAACTCTTACATAAACCTTTTCAATTCCAGCATTTATAATTAACTTTCTACACAATAAACAAGGTGCTGCACCTTTTTCATAATCATGATTTTCTGTTCTATATCCTACAAGATATAAAGTAGCTCCAATCATTTCTTCTCTTGAAGCACTAATTATTGCATTTTGTTCACTATGTACAGATCTACATGCATCATATCCACTATGTCTTTGGTTTGGTAGTAATTTTTTCTTCATACAATATCCTAAATCACAACAATTAATTCTCCCTCTAGGAGCTCCATTGTACCCAGTAGCAATTATTTGATCATGATTTACTATTACAGATCCATATTTTTTTCTTAAACATGTTGCTCTTGATGCAACTGTTTCTGCTATATCTAAATAATAGTTTTGTTTATCTATTCTTTCATCCATAAACATTCCTGCCTTTAATTACTTTTTTACTTCGTTATTTTATAATAAAAAGGCTCTTTTGTAAAGGAATTTAGGAACCAAAAATACAAAACAAGATTTTCTATAGTGCTCCAAATGCACTAATCAAAATTTTTTTAAACAAAAAAAGACATATTTCTATGTCTTTTAAATGTTGTTTATAATTATTCAGCTTTTTTTGCAATAACTTCTTTTCCATCATAGTAACCACAGTTTGAGCAAACAGTATGTGGTCTAACTGGTTGATGACAATGTGAACATGTTGATAAATTTGTTTCTTCTATTTTCCATGTAGATCTTTTTAATCCTGTTCTAGCTTTTGACCATCTTCTTTTTGGTTGTGCCATTTCAATTCCCTCCTTTAGTGACTTTTATATATGTCAAATTAAATTTTATTTCAAAGTTACTAAAATAGTATACAACCAATTGATAACTTTGTCAAGCATTTCTACTTAAATTCTGTTTCAAATTTACTTCCTCTTTCAAGAACAATTTGATTTTCTATATTTCTATTTTCTAACTTTAAAAATTCTATTTGTGCTTTAGTATCACCAAATATTTCAAAACGTTTTTCTTGGTGTATTACTGGTAAATAATTTTTGCTATTTGCTATTTTATTTAAAGCAAGTTTATATATATCCTCTTCTAAATTTTCTTTTGAAGATTCTTTATATTCTAATTTTATCTCATTATACAGTTTACTCATCTCTGGTGTAAAATCTCCTGCTAAATCTGCAATAGCACAAGCATATAAATCTGACAATAATTCTTTTGAATTATAATTTTCTTTTTCTTCAATTTTAGCTGTTTGAAGTAACTGAATTTTTAATTTTAAGTTTTTTAATTTTTCAATTTGCAAATCATTTTTCTTATTAAAGTATCCAAAAAATGAAAGCCCTTCTTTTGAAATTTCTTCACGCTCTCTAAAATATTTTTGTACTTTTGCGTTTTTTATTGCATTTTGAACATTAAAATATAAGTTTTTCTTATCTATTTTCATTTTTTCACTTGTACCTCAATTTGTCTAATATACTATATTTTACCAATATAAAAATAATAATTCAATATTTGTTATATAAATGTAAAAAACCGGAAATAACATTTGGTACAAAATGTTATTTCCGCCATAAGTATATACTATTCTATGCTAATTTATTATCTGTCCCTATTTCTGGATAATCACTTAAAATTTTCTCTGCTAAATTATCATTAATTTTAAATTCTTTTACATATCCACCAAGAGAATTTGCTTTATCTTTTAATGCTTCTACTTCAGAGTTTACATATATTTTAGCTTTTCCTTTACCATTTTTTGCTTCTTGAACTAAATTTGAAACAGGTGAATTTCCATCAAATGCAAGAACTATTGAATTTCTTCTTTCAAATATTTCGTAATTAAAACTTTTGTAAATTCCCATTTCTTCACTTTCTGTAGAAATTCTTATTCCATTTATATCTTGTTTTAATAAATCATTTTTTACTTCTGCCGAAACTTCTTTTGGAACTATTGCATCTATCTCAAATTCTTTATCTAATTCTTTTGAAATATCTACAACTGCTTTTTCAAATCCTTTCATTTTATGTCCTACAACAAAGCAAACTTTTTTATTATCTAAATGTTTAATTAGATTTCTAAGAATTTCTAATCCTTCATCACTTAATTCTGTTTCTCTATCTTTTGCATTAAAGCTTCCACCAGCAATTACTATTGGGATTTTGTCTTCTGGTAAATTTCTAATTTTATCTTTTAATTCTACTTCTGAATCTAATTTATTATTAATTCTCATTTCTATTTCACATTTTTTACCAGCTTCTAAATTTTCTTGTTCTAATTCTAAAATAGCTTCTCTTAACGATCTTCCATTTAGAAATTCTTCAAATTTTTTAGATTTTTCTATAAAATATTTATCACTTGCTTCCATTACTTCATCTTCAACTTTTCGCATTTTTTCAAAATCTTCATCCGATAGTCCAACTAAATTACGAAAAGCTAATTGCTCATCTACTGTATCTGATCCATAAAATCCACAGCCATCTGTACCTTGAACACATTTAACTCCATTTTCAATATATGTTTTTAATGGATGTCTTGTTAAGTCATTTAAATTGTTTAATCTTATATTTGATGTTAATTGGAACTCTAGTATTGCCCCTGTTTCAACAATTTCTTTCATAAGTTGTTTTCCTTCTTCTAAGTTTAAATCTGCTGTATAAAGTCCATGTCCTAATCTAACCTTAGGCATTTTTTGCCCTTCTTTTAATGCTTCTTTTACGCATTTTATAGATTTTGCAACATTATCTCTTAAACAATCATTTTCACCAGCATGAATTCTAACTGTAAATCCTTCATCTTCAGTTACTGCATATTGTACTAATTCATTTATAACTGGTTTTAAATCTGTTATATCATTTATTTCTTCACCTATAAAATCACTTCCAACTATATATGGACTTCTGGCAACAGCTTTTAAAACATCTAATGTTTGTCTTAAGTAATTTGAACTTGAGCTTTGGTCCTTTATAATTGTTAATGGTATTCTTCTTATTCCAACTAAAAATCTTAATTTTACTCCTGTTTCTTTTTCAATGCTAGGAACTACACCATGAATATCTTCTAATACTCTTATTGCAGGATCACCAGTTTTTGCTAAATCTGTATCTGTTATTTCAACATATTTTATACCTTGTTTTTGATACTCTCTAGCTATCCACAAATATTTATCTTGTCTTAATGTATTATTTTTATATACACTTGTAGATTTTTTATCTTCTAACATTTTTTTGATATATTTTATAATATCTTCTTCTGGAATTTTTTCTATTTTTGATTTTGAAAGTCTAATTTTATGTTCTGAAAATTTAGCTTTACAAAATACATATCTATAAATATATACTTTTTCTAGATTAGTAAATACAGATTGACCATCTTTTAATAATGCTAAACTTGTTCTTATTTTTCCAATATTTTCTTCTGCATTTTCTATATTATTTAAAATTAAATCTGCAAAATTTATAAATGTATTATCATCTATTTTTCTAATTAGATATTTTCCTTCTAATTCCGAGTTTTCAAATTGTTTTTCTACAATTTTTCTATCTTTATTTAATTGTTTTTCTTGTTTTTTGTTATTTTTAAATTTAATTTCTTTATATAATATAAAGGATATTTTATTTGATGAACAATTCCTAAAGCTATTAAAACATCTGGTGTTAAATTTGCATTCATATGTGTATGTAGATCTGTTCTAAATTTTGATTTTTTAAATATATAAGATTTTACAATTGATTTTTTTATATCTAAATTATATGTTTTAGTTTGTGACATTAATGTTTTTGTAATTGCAGGCATTTTTGCTTTTACTTCAATTCTATTTTCAAAAATATTTGCAATTTTCATTCCTGCTAATCTAAAAATGTATACTTCTTCGTTTTCAGGATTAATAGAAGCTGGTATAACATTTTTTATAATTTTTAAATTGTTTTCATCCATTATAGTTTCTAAACCAGATATTTTTGCTAAGTTTGAAATTAAATTTCCACTTTTGTGATTAGGAGTTCTTATAATATATGTCATTTCATCTGGATTCTCACCTTTATATAGTTCAACAACAATATCTTTTTCCTTATCTATATAAAATCTATTAAAATATTTTAAATTTTCCATTATTATAATTCTCCTCACTTTCTTTATATTAATTTAACTTGTTAATTCTATATTATACCAGAAAACAAGCTTATTTTCAAGTGTTTTGGCAATAATATTTGTTTTATATTTATTATATCTTGCAAGCAATTATGCATTTAAAAAATATACAAAAAAGAGTATGCAAACACATACTCTTTTTAATTTTATTAACTAGCATCATCTTCTGTATCTAATATAATTTGTTTTAATGAGTTTAAATCAATATCTAAAACTGCTGCAAAAGCAATTAATTCAAAGTCTTTAACACTCATTCTAGCATTTTCAATTCTATAAATTTCATTCCTATCAAACTCTATCCCTAATAATTCAAGCTTTCTACATAAAGCTGTTTTCGAATAACCTTTTTCTTTTCTTGCTTGGGATAATACTTTTCCAATAACATTCGGTTTATCATTATATTTTTTCATCTTATATTTCCTTAAAATCTTGTCCCAAATTTATAACGTTATTTTATACAATATTTTTTAGAGCACCGAGCACGAATTCTACTCATTTGTTAATTTTTTATGATTTTATTTCATAATGTTTAAAAAATTTTATATTAGAAGTCATAAATTGTTTTTTTATTTTTATGGAAAAATGAAATTTTAACAAATAAACTTTTTAGTTGATTATTCACAAAAACGATGTTATAATGTTTACATAATTTTATAGAAAGGTGGTTATTTTATGCTACGAGTTTTTCTTATCCGTCATGGAGAATCTATTGCCAATATTGGTGGCAACTATGTTGAGCGGATTCCAGATCATTTAATTCGTTTAAGTGAAAAAGGAAAACAGCAAGCTCATGACGCTGGCATATGGCTTGCAAATTACTGCTCTACTAATGGTATTTGTCTTGATCATGCCCGAATTTGGAAAAGTCCTTACCTGAGAACACGTCAAACAGCTGAAGAATTCAACAAATTTCTGAATATCACAGATATTAAGGAAAATATTACAATATCTGAACAGCAATTTGGACTTTTTGATTGTATTCGGGATGAAGACCGGAAAAAACTTTTTCCATTAGAATATGAGGAGTATCAGCGGCAGCGCCAGAATCAAGGGAAGTTCTATGCAAGGCTTCCTCTGGGAGAAAGTCCTTATGATGTTTCAATTAGAGTGTATCAATTTGTAGAAACCGTCAGGAGAGATTACGAAAAATATGGAATAGATACTGTATTCGTTTTCACTCATGGAACTGCTTTAAGAGCTGTTCTTCTTAGATGGTTTGATTACACTCCTGAATGGTATCATGACGAAAGAAATCCAGGAAACTGCTGGATAAGAGAAATAAACGATGACACCGATTGTGGTTATATTAATTTGTAATCATGCAAAAAACCTTCTGTACCAAAATATCGGTACAGAAGGTTTTTGCTTACATAATAGAAGAAATTTACCTATTCTTATTTTGAAGGATCATATAATCTTGGTGTTCCATCTGGATTATGCATTGCAATAATTCCACCACCGTCTGCCCATTCCACATATGAAAACATCTCATATGTTTCTGGATCATACATAATAAACTGATATAGATCTCGATAACCCGCTCCTGGATCAATTTTTACTACATCAATAACTACAAGTCCTTTCACAATTGGTTCTTTTTCCTCATTTCCTACATTTCCCTCATTTTCCTCATTGATATCAGAGCTTTCATGGTCTACACCACCAGAGCATCCTGTTAAGGAAACACAAATTAGTACGAGGGTGATAATCATCACAAGCAATTTTCTCCGTTTTTTCATTTTAATTCCTCCTGTATTATTGTTTTGGGTTATAGGTTCTTAAGGTTCCATCAGCATTATGCATTTCGGAAAGTCCTCTATCATAGATATTTGTATAGTGGACAAACATGACTAATGTTTCAGGATCAAAAAATACATATTCATCTATGCTTGCATCTTCTATAGTAACTTTGCATATAAATGTTAGTATTTTTACATCAGACTTTCCATCATAAATTCTGAGTGATCCATCCGCATTATGCATTTCATGCATTCCTTCATCTTTATTGGCATTACTGTAATGACTGTACATTACCATTGTTTCTGGGTCGTAGAAGATATATTGCTCTATTCCACCACTTCCTTCAATTTTTTCTTTTTTTATAAGGATTAGTGGGGCAACATCTTCATATTCAATCTGTTCTTCTTCTTTCTCATCCTCAATGTATTTACTTTCATGATCCATTCCTGAACAGCCGGAAAGCGCAAATACAATTAAAATGAGACAAAGTGTAACTAAGCTCCCATGAACCAATTTCCATGCATCAATTATCCGTTTCTTGCCATTTGTCATATACAATTCCTCCTATATTTTGCTAATAGCAGTTACGAAAATATTATACAACAGATTTACATAAAAATCAATTGTTTTATTCCAATATCATATCACCCCCCTTTAAATTATGAAAAAATATTATCGAAGTTCTATTGAATTATGTAAATTAATGTAGTATAATATAACTGTAACATTAACAATGCATTATGTATTTGAAAGGAGACTTCATAATGGCTAACAAAGAAAACAATTTAACTAAAGAACAGCGGGAATTGGTAGATCAGATTATGGAGCGTGAAAGCTGGCAGCACAAAGTGGATGAAATCGTGGCAAAAACCAAAGCAGAAATGGAAGAAACCACAGACTGAACACGGCTGCTGAGCAGAATTAAAACATAAAACCGGAATGGCACAATGCCAATCCGGTTTTATGTTTTTTGAATATTTGATTAAACTATTCATATTGAAAATTATTAAATTTTCTTCAAATCACTCAATATTGAAAGCCACCACTTTTCAGTTGTCATTTCAAACTGTTTATCATCTTCCTCAAATTCTTTCATTTGCTCAGCTACTTTTATTTTCTCCCCGAAATCTTCTTTTAGTTCCTTTCTCAATTCGATAAAATCAATTTCTCTCCTATACTGTATTTCATCGAATTTCTTATTTTCCCAGTTTTCACAAAACTTCTTGTATTTAGGCCCATGATGAATCGGAAACTCATAATAATACAAAGTAACTGCTTTTATAACAGCTTTTAAGTACTTTTTCTTCACCTGTTCTGCAATTTCGTCATCTTGAAACAACGAATTATAGCAGGCATACACAACATCTGCATCAGTAGGCTCACAATGGGAATTATGTTCTTTTTTTGTTTCTAAATTGGCAAAGCAATTTAAAATTGCAATTTTAATCCCCCGTGAGTATTTTTGTGGAAAAGTTGGATCATTGCAAATTCGAACAAGTTCTGTTGCAGATGCAATCCAGTTATAATTGGATTTGCTATCTTCCAGAACTCTATCATACAGTTCTCTTGCAGTTAAATAATGTTCCTGACCTCTCCATCCAACAACATGATACCGTTTGTCAAAAAATCCCATAATTTTCACTCCTTTTATAATTATAATACAAGCTATTTTTCCTATAATAGGAAAACCTATGAGTTACTTGCAAAATATATCATAGTTTTATGTAGATTGCAATACTTTATATTTACATAATGTTGATTTAATATGCTTTTTATGATATAATTTTATTTAGATTTATTTATTATATGTATCCATTTATTTACATATGGATATTAGGTTTTTATTTATATAGTAACAGACAACCACAATTTCAAATTTATAAAGGAGTGACCAAATGAAATATAATTTTGCTTTTGGAAGAAGTGATTTTTCTGTCACTGTTTACGTTCCCTGGAATTGCACCAATAATTGTAAATTTTGTTCTTCAAAAGAGGACTATAGTCGTATCAAAAGTGATTTTGAAAAACTTAAGTCAAGTTTACAATTAATACGGGATTCATTATTGCCTATAGTAGTTTTCACCGGCGGTGAACCAAGTGCTGATATTGACAAACTTCGTGAATTATTGTCCATTGTTGACAACAAGATTGTATATATAAATACAAGTTTGCCAAAAAATAACAGTAAAGAATTCATCGAGTTGGTAAACACAACAGATTGCATCAAAAGTATTAGCATTTCTCGGCATAAACACACCTATGCTGAAGATTCGACTATACTCTGCAACATTGCTGAAGATGAAGAAATTCTTGCAATACAAAAACCTGTAAGAATTAATGTAGTTGAACAAGATGATAGCACCTTCTCTATTGAAAGCATAGAAAAATATGTTAATAGATGGAGTAAAATTGCTACTCTCAAAGGCGGTCCTGATTCCCTGCTTTTAAATTTGAGAGGTAACTATGTTACACAGGACATTAGTAAATTACATGAGATGACTAATTGTAAAATAGTAAACGATTTAGCCACTAATTACTATTATTTGTCTCATAGTTTCTGTAATGTCTGTGATACATGTAACTTTATAAAATTTAATGAAGCACATCAAGATGAATTAGTAATTGCTTATCATCGTGGTGTTATGAACACTTCAGTGCGTTTTGGAAACGCTATAGAAGTTAATGACTTGATTATATTCCAAAATGGAGATATAGCCTATGATTGGGATGGCAAGAATGAAAATATCTCAACACTTTTGGATATAATAAAACCCCAATAACAACAGCAACAACAACAAGGAGGTAGCATTATGTCATGTGGTGGTTCTCCAGAAATGAGAATTCCTATTAGTTCTGGTGGGTGCGGCGGTTCTACAAGATACTTATATGTATCTACTTCGCGCAGTGGATGCGGCGGTAGTACAACAAGTTTTACTGTAGATTCTGGCGGATGTGGCGGTAGAGTTCCTGCATCCGATAGTGACATCCGGCGTGCTTTAGAGCGTAACAGACGTAACAACTGGTAATATGCTCAAATAAAAACTGAATATTGATTTAAGAGAGCGTGCTGAAATTTTGGCACTCTCTTTTATTTAGTAAGAATATTCTTAATTATCACTCACTATTATTCTATGATATTATTCACCACTAGTATTGTTAACATAACATTTACTTTTGCCTTCAAATATGATATAATATATGGGTAAATATTTTTTATTACATTATTAGGAGGTATACAATATGAAAGACAACACGTTAATTAAGGCAGCTGCAATTGATAGATTTGGCCGGGAGAACAAGCACTTATTAAAGCGTAGATATGGATTACCAAACATTGGCAAGAGACTTGATGGAGAAGACTTTAACCCTGCTGTAGATGCAATTGCACGAGCAATTAACTATTACGGCTATGAAGTCAGAGATGAAAATATAGTAGAGATCCCTGACACTGACCTTGGAAGCGGAAATCCCTTATGTTTTAAGCCATTTCCACTTGCAGTACAAGCAATGATAAAATATCTTCAGGAAAAGCTTATGTATAGCTATCCGTATACAGAAGGTGACGATAATGATCGTAAGAAATTGCTTGAATATGTAGAAAAAGAAGGTTTTATAAACACTACTCCCTATTCTTACGATGATATTGATGATAAGGGATTGTGTGTGCATAACATCACCTTTTCTGTATCAACATCTGTTTTATTTAACCAGATTATCAGTATTATTTCTAAGCCAGGTGATGTAGTTCTTGTCCCTGCGCCGAATTATGGATTGTTCACTATTCGGATAGAAAGAGCTGGTGCTGAAGTTGAGCTTTTGAATTTAGAGGAAGAAGATAATTATCTTGTAAATCCAAAAAAACTCGCAGATACCATAGACAGAGTAAACAACAGCCTGCAAACAGCATATCATCGTAGAAAAGGTTATGTTCCTCGGGTTGTAGCATTTTTAAATGCTAATCCAAACAATCCTACTGGAAAAGTTATGGGAAAAGAACAATATGATCTTCTGTATCAAATTGCTGACGTATGTAATAAGCGTGGAGTTTTTGTTATTGATGATCTTGTTTACAGAGACGTTACGTATGACAAAAACAATATTGCTTTACCTATGGCAACCATCCCTGGAATGTTCAGAAATACCATTACTCTTATGGGGTTGTCAAAGAGTCAGTCTATGGCTTCTCTTAGGGCAGGTTTTGTTGTTGCAGATGAATTAATTATACGTGCAATAATTAACAAAACTTTCCAGGAAATGGATTCTGCACCTGCAATTATTGGAGTTGCACTTGCAGGAGCATTTAATGCATCTGATGAGCGATACAAAGTTTATGATGAGTACTTTTCAGAACTTAGAAGCGAATATGTTTATCGTTTAAATCTTATAAAAGCACTTGTGAATGGGATTGATGCAGCAGCTCCTGAATATCGTAACCGTATTACCGAAGCAGTAAAGAAAGCTGTAGGAACAGATAGTCAAAAAGTCTTAACTGGAATTCCAATGGTAGACTTTCCTAAGAATTTGGAGCCGGAATCTGGATTTTTTGCAATACTGGATTTTACCAAACTTAAGGGAATGAAATATCATGATAAAGAAAAGGATATCCATATTGTCATACGTGATGAAGAAGAACTGCTCAATTTCTTCTATGCTACATCCCGGACAAGGTTTTTGGTTGGCGAATCTATTTTATGGCCAAATAAAAACATGCTTGTTGGCCGAGTAAATTATGCGATTCAGGAAGAAAAATTAATAAGAGCTATTCTGAACATGCACAACGCCATTCTTCTTCTTGATCCAAATAAAGATGATTACATCATTCGTAAAAATCGTATTGAAGATCAGGAGCAAATGGCACATATAAAAGTAGATGGATGGAAAAATGCATATGATCGTATTATTTCATCCACATACTTAAATTCTTTGGATTATGAAGAGCAGACTGAAAGATACAAAGCCAGCTTCGATGAATACAAAGATTATGTATTTGTTGCAGTTCGTGGAGATGAGGTTCTTGGATATTCCTGCTTCGATCCTACACCTAATGTAGATGAGTTTGATTCTGAACTTGTAAGTTTGTATATCAAACCTACTGAAATTGGCAAAGGGATTGGAACTGAATTATTCATAGCAACTCGTAAACAGATGATTCGTCTTGGAAAGAAAAACATGATTGTATGGTGTCTCAGCGATAATAAAAATGCTATCCGTTTTTATGAAAAACTTGGTGGCAAAGTCGTGAAGACAAAAAATGCCAAAATTGGAGATATGGAATATGAAGAATATGGTTTCTATTTCCATTTGAATTAAACTAAATATTATTGTATTACCCAAACTGGGGCAGCTTTACTAGCAGCCCCGGTTTTCATATATTAAAATAAATTTTCCAAAATTTCCTTTAGTATCTTTTCTCTATCTTTTGAAGTATCAATATATTTTATTCCATATTTAGGGCATTTTACTTAAAGTTATTTTTCCAGCTCTTCCGATTCCCATAATTAATATATTTTTCATACTTTTCTATACCTCTATTATTTATATTTTTATTTTCTGTACATCATTATAACACTAATACAAAAACAAAACTACACAAAATTTTTGCATATAAAAATAAAAAAGAACAATAGTTAAATTACTACTGTTCTTTTGGTGCCTAAGGCGGGACTCGGCGAGCCGCGTCGGGAAAAAGGTCTACTAGACCTTTTTCTAATCCTCCTTTTCGAGTCCCAATTAGCTGTCATATATTAAAATAAAAAAGAACAATAGTTAAATTACTACTGTTCTTTTGGTGCCTAAGGCGGGACTCGAACCCGCATGGTTTCCCGCACGATTTTGAGTCGTGTGCGTCTGCCAATTCCGCCACTCAGGCATAAAGATATCTTAACATATATGATTTGAGTTGTCTAGTTTTTTGATAAATTTTTAACTAAAATTTTGTTTTACGCTTTTTGACTAATTATGTAAAGTATGTTATAATATATTCAATTGTAACCATTATATTTTAAATATTTCTTCTGTTTTTAGAAGAGAATTACGTTTCACAAATACTGGAGGGTAAATTTATGGCAAAAAGCGCAATTAAATACTGTAGGAAATGTAAGCAATATACACGGCAAACTTATGTAGGAAAAATAAAGGAACCTGAAGACAACACATTCAACTGCCTGGCAACAATCGCCACCCTGGGCGGATATCAAATTGCCAAACGTATCATGGATGACAGCCAAAAATGCTTTGAATGTAGCAGATGTGGACGTATAGCACCTGAATAAAAGCAATTCCCCATGCAATAACAATTGCTGGGGAATTGCTTTTTTTACATTATTTCTTTTTTAAAACTTGTTCCATTTTCTAATTTTTCCATATCGAAAATATCTAAAACTGTAGCAGAAATATCTGCATATGTATCTCTTATTCCTAAATCTACATTTTGTTTTAATGTTTTACCATATGCTACTATTGGAATATATTCTCTAGAATGATCTGTACTTGGTGTACTTGGATCATTTCCATGATCTGCTGTTAATATTAATATGTCATCCTCTTTTAATGCAGATATAATTTCTGGTAATTTTTTATCAAATTCTTCTAATGCTCTAGCATATCCTTCTATATTATTTCTATGACCATATAACATATCAAAGTCTACTAAATTTACAAATATTAAATCCTCTTCTGCATTTTTTATTTCATATATTGTTTTTTCTATACCATCTGCATTTCCATTTGTATGAATAGCTCTATTTATTCCTCTTCCAGAAAATAAATCTTGAATTTTTCCTATAGCTAATACTTTTTTATTGTTTTCTTGGAATACATCTAACATTGTTTTTCCAAAGTCTTCTGCTTCATAGTCTTTTCTATTATATGTTCTTGTAAAATCTTCATTACAAGTTCCAACATATGGTCTTGCTATAACTGTTCCAATTCCATATCCCTTTTCATCTATTACTTCTCTTGCAATTTCACAAATTTTATATAATTCTGGAACTGAGAAAACTTCTTCGTGAGCTGCAATTTGAAGTACACTATCTGCTGATGTATAAACTATTGGCATTTTGCTATTTACACTTTCTTCACCATATTGTTTTAAGAAATCTGTTCCTGAACCTTTTTTATTGCATATAAATCCTTTTATTCCTGCTTTGTTTGAAATTTCATCTAATAGATCTTTTGGAAATCCTTCATAATAAGTTTTAAATGGTTCATCTTTTATAAAACCTGCAATTTCCCAATGACCAACAGGACTATTTTTTCCTTTTGTTTTTTCTGCTGCTTTTCCATATATTCCTATTGGATTTTCTTCTTTATTATTAATTCCAATATCTTGAATATTGTATAATCCTAATTTTTTCATATTTGGAATATTTAAAGTAGTATTATTATATATTCCTGCAAATGTATTGCTTCCACAATCTCCATATTCTACAGCATCTGGTGTTTCTCCAACACCAAAACTATCTAATACTATTATCACAGCTCTTTTTATCATATTTTCCTCTCTTCCTGATTTGAAAACTATTAAACATTTTTCAAATCAACATCATATTCATATACAAATACATCTTTAGACTTTGGTAAAATTAAATTTTTACTTTCTGTAAAGTAATTATTTGTTCTAAATTTATTTTTTCCAACTAATTTAAATTGAATCTTTTTACAATCTATTAACACTCTTGAAGATAAATCCATACCTATTGGAAGTGTTTAATTTATATTGTCATAAAAAATTATATTAGAATAATATAATAATGGTAATCCTTCTTTAAAATTTAATTTTATTAAATTTAAAGCACCTTCTCCATCATCTTCAAATTCTTCTAAAGCTTTTTCTACATTTAAATTATATATATCAAATGAATTACTATCTATTTGTTCTGTTATTTGAGATACTCTATATAAGTGAAAAATCATATTCTGCTTTTCCTTTTGGTATAGCTCCTTCTATATATGATATAACACTTTGCAATTTTTCAGTAAAATCAAATACATCTATTCTTTTATTTATATTTAAAATTTTGAATTTACTTTTTTCATTTTCTCTATGACTTCTACTTCCAATATATTTTAATTTTGTTGAATCATCTGCAATATTTCCAAATATATCAAAAGTTTCACTATCTATATATTGTTTATTATTATTAAATTGTTCTTTTAAATCTAACAATACTTTTTCTATAGCATCTTTATCTAAATTATTATTTCTTAGCATATTTAATACTGATAAAACTTCTGTATTTGCTAAAAATACACTATCCATTTCTTCTTTTGACAATTTTTTTCTTTGAATTGTATCTACTTTGGCACCTAAATCATCAAAATCTGATTCGATATCGAAAAATCTTTTTAGAACTGTTTTATTTTCATTTTTATCTTCTTCATTTCCCATTTCTAGGCTTAATCTTTCATCTTTGTTTGAATACTTCCAGAAATCGAAAATACTTTTTTTATGTTTATCTATTTCTTCTATATATAAGCTTGCATTTCTTACTTTTGAAATAATATTTTCCAATTTTAATCTTTGAGCTTTTAAATCTTGTTTTAGATTTTTACAATTTTTTTCTCCTTTTTCATATAAAGAATAAATTGTTACTAAATCTTCAATAGTATAATATTTCTTTTCTCTAAAAGCTTCGCTCATCGGGTCTATATTTATTGTTTGAGTTTTTTCATCTTCTTCATTATTTCTTGTTAAACTATTTTCAAAATCTTGATCATCTTTAATTTTCTTATTTATTTTTGATGATTTAAAGAAATATTTTACTTTACCAAAAAATGTTTTTTTATATTCTAAATATGTAGAAATTTCTTTTTGTTTTACTAAATATTCATCTTCTTTTACTTTTACTGCATCTTTTACATCTGCAAGTTCTTTTTCTAAACTTTCTATTTCTACATTTTGTGTCTTTATTTCCTCTTCTGCAATTCTAACTTCACTTCTAATAAAATCTGTTAGCATATCAAATGTAAGTCTAGTTTTTCCCATATATAATTCTAGTCCATTATTACTATCAATTTTAGTTGTAAAATTAAAATGATTTTTTATTTCTGTTTGTAATATAAATAAAGCTTTTAATAATTTATAAAATTTTAAAGCCTCTTCTCTACTTGTTAATTTTATTTTATATGTACTTTTTACCTTATCATATACATATGTATCTCCTATTATTTGCAAAGATAATGAGTTCTTTTTGTCGTATACTTCAAATGTTAATGCCCAATCTTTAGTAAATAACCATAAGTAATTTTCTAAATCTGCAATTTCAGTTCTATTTAAAAATTCTTCTGAGTAATTAGTTGCATTTATTGGAACATATATTTTAGGAGCCACTCTAGATTTTTTACTATAAAATTCTAATTTCATTTTTAGTAAATAGAAAAATTCTGCAAATGTTTCTTCTTTTGTACAAACTAGCATAAAATATTTACCTGTAGCTTCTGAAAAATACATTTGCCATAAATGATCTTTTGCGTATTTTACTCTAAATGGTTCCTTTTTATCTAATTCTTTTTGAATATTAGCTATATTTTCTATATCTGGAACAGATACTTTTTCTAACATTTTTAAGAATGTTGTATATTTTTCTATATCTTCTTCTTTTTCTGCTGGAAGAATATATTTAAATAAAGGCACAGCTTTTGCGTATTTTTCTTTTAATGGATCTGTTCTTAGACATGGTGTAAATAATATTTCTATTTTATCTATTGGAACATATCTAAAAACTCTATGATCTTTATCATTATTTAATCTAGAAACATTAAAATTTAGTGGTTCATATTCAGTTATTTGTTCTGGTATTTTTTCTAAGTCCAAGTTTAAATATTTTAATTTCTTTTGTAAATCGCCTTTTGTAACTTTACCCACAACTACATTTCTCCTTTTTTAAATATATGCAAAGTATATCATATAAATTTTATTTTGAATAGATAATTATTTTAAAATTTCACTTATTTCATTTGTATAATATATATCTAGTTTACTCATTGCTCTAGTAATTGCAACATATAATAATTTAATATCTAATACATTATTTTGATACTTTTCATTATTCACATTAAATAAAATTACACTATCAAATTCTAGTCCTTTTGCTAAATATGATGGAACTATTGAAATTCCAGCATGATATTCTGAATCTTTACTTTGAATTAATTTTACATTTTTATTATACTTTTCAATCTTCTTTTTTATATTTTTACATTCAGTCATATCTTTTCCAATTATTGCAATAGATTTAAATCCAGATTGTACATATTCATTAATTCTTTCTATGCAATTATTTATGATTTCATCTTCAGAATCAGCCTTTTTTATATGTATTGAATCTTTTCCATCAATAACTGGTTGTCCGTTTATTATAAATTGTTTTTCAAATTCTGGTAGTTTATCTATAACTTCATTTGCTTTATACATTATTTCTTTAGTTGTTCTATATGTTTTTTCTAGTGTAGTATATATTGCATCTCCTTCTGGAAATTCAATATCTATAAATTTTTTCCAATTTTCAATTCCTCTATATGAATGAACTCCTTGTGCAATATCTCCAAGAATTGTCATTGAATTACTCTTTAAAATTGTTTTTAAAACACTAAATTGAAATTCTCCATAATCTTGTGCTTCATCGACAATAACATGTCTTAAATTCTTTTTTACTTTTGATCCAAATATTTTATAATGAATATATATTATTGGAGCTAAATCTTCAAATGCAATTTCATTTTTACTTAAATTTCTTGATGTGTTTTTTACTAAATACTCTGCCAACTTTTTGTTTTCAATTTTATCGTAAATATAGTTTTCTATAAATTCTTTATAATATTCTACACAATCTTTTTTCTCAATTTCATTAAAGTAAAAATCTACAACTTTTATATTATCTTTATCTATTTTTTTAAGTAAATCTTCTGTTTCTTCAAATATTTCTATTCTTTTAATTCTTTTTTCTTCTTCTGTTAAAGTCTCATCTTGTAACATTTTATTTATCTTAAAACTTCTTTTAGCTGTAATTGCTTTTACAATTGTATCTTTATTGTTTCTAATTTTTGAAAAAACATGTTTTTTTACTTCACCTATTCTTCTTTCAAAATCAAAGTCTTTATAATTTTCAATAAAGAGTTTCTTTATAGTTTCATATCTCATTACTCTAACATTTTCGATAATAAAATCTTTTTTTGGTAAGTAATTATCTTCTACTTCTTTTAAAAATCCATCTACAACATTTTTAAATTCTATTGATGATTTAAATTTCGATTCATTAATTATTGTTTCTATATCGCCATTATTTATTTCATCAAATTCTTTATTTACAATTGTTACCAATTTTTCATTACTATCTGAAATCTTAAGTTTCTTTCCTATTATTTCATATGCTAAATCTTCAAACGTATATTGCTTTACATTTTCAACTCCTAAATCTGGAAGTACATTTGAAATATAATTTAAAAAGAATTTTGTTGGAGCAATTATCATAAAGTTTTCTGGATCAAATTCTTTTTCACAATTATAAATTAAATATGCAATTCTATGAAGTGCTATAGTTGTTTTACCACTTCCTGCAACTCCTTGTACAATTAAAGCTTTATTCATATCTGCTCTAATTATGTTATTTTGTTCTCCTTGTATTGTTGCTACTATATTTTTTAATCTATCATCTGCTTTTTCAGCAAGAGCCACTTGTAATAAGTCATCATTTGTTTTTAAATCAATATCTGAATATTTTTCTAAAATTTGATTTTCTATAAAATACTGTCTTTTTAAAGATATATCTCCTTCTATCATTCCTTGTGGTGATTTATAACTAGATTTTCCAATTCTACCATCATAATATAAATTTGCAATTGGAGCTCTCCAGTCAATAACAATTGGCTTTTGATTTTGACTATCTAATACAGATATTTTGCCTATGTATAGTTCTTCTTTAGGTTCATCTTTTACTTTAAAGTCAATTCTTGCAAAATATGGCTTTTGCTTAATCTTTTTCAAATCGGATAATTTTTTATGATTCAAATATTCTATATGAGCTTTTACATATGAATCTTTATCATAATTTTTATCTGTTTTAGAAACGTTTTCTTCCAGTTCTTTTTCCTCAAAGTTTAGCTTTTGTACAACTTGGTTTAGTTTGTCTTTTTCTCTTAAAAATTCTTTTCGTCCATTTTTTACCTCCTTTAAATAGATTTCTAACTTCAAGACAATTAAATTCCTGAAATCAGAACTTTCAGTTAGAAAAATCAAGCATACGCGAGAAAAAGACATCTATTTTGAAATCCCCATTTATTTTTGGGTTTACTTCGTTTTATAGATGTCTTAATCTTTTCTTGAAACTAATTAGTATTATAACATATAAATTTTATATCACAAGTATTTTATTTAAAATGTTCAATATTTTCGATATTAGCTGCAAAGTATGGTTCATTTGTTTCACTAATTAAGAAAATTGTAAATTTGTTATTAAAATTAAAATTTCTTGGCTTACTAGTATTTATACTTTCTTTTTTTACACTCATTCCAGCTTCACTTTTTATAGATCCGCCTTTATTATCTAAGCTCATTTGAATTGTTTGAAATGCTTGCTCAATAAATGCTGTTTCTTCATTTTTTATTTTAAATCTTTTGTTTTCTAACTCTGTATATTCTTTTAAAATATCTATATTAAGATTTGGTACAGATAAAGTATCATTTTTTCCAAATGATTTACTTCCTTTATATCTTTTATATTTTTTATCTACACTTTCATATATTTCTTCAAAAGAGTTTCCTTCTGGATGTCTTACAAGCATAACTTGGTCACCTTGTTTAGTATATAAAATTACAGCAAAGTTATTTTCATCTGTATAATATAGAACTTCTACTTGTTCTCTTACAGTTTCATCTGTTTCTTCATTTATACCAAAATATTCAACATTTCCTGTATTTCCAAATGTATTATTTTCTAGTATAGAAAATTCTGTTTCAAATTCGAAGTTTCTTCTTAGCATTGAATAAAAGAAATATTTATCTTTAACTAGTTCTTCTGCTGATGGCCAATTGAAAAGTTCTAAAATATCACTTTCTTCATTAAATTTACTTTTTATTGCTCTTTCAATTTCAGCTTTTAGAGATATGTTCATTAATCCCCATTTTTTATAATAATATTCTTCTGAAATACTTTCCTCTGTAAATGTTTGTTTATTTAAATTTGTTACCATTTCGTTTGGTTCTTCAAATTCAACTTCTGTTCCTATTAAATTGTTTTGCATATCATTCCATACTAATTGAAATGTTCCACACCATACAGAATTATCTGTAATTATATCTTGCATAGTTGGCACAACATTTATATTTGTTAATTTATCATTTAAATTTGATTTTTTATTTTCAACTGGAGTAGATAATGAAGCTTCTATATGACTTCTCTCAATTTTTTGTTGAATTATTGAAACTACTAATACTATTGCTAAAATTATTATTATTATTTCTAACACAAAAATTACTTTTTTATTAATTTCTTTATCTGCCATTTAGTATTTCCTTTCACTACTATTCTATTTTTTATAATTATATACATAATTATTGAAAATAACAATATAAAATAAAATTTACAATTGTAAAAATAAAAATGGAGATGCAACTTAAATAATTTTTGCATCTCCAATTTTTTACACAATTAAATACTTTTTATTTAAAACTTTTAACTTCTTCTTCAATTTTAGAGATAAATTCTTCTATTTTCATAGCTCCTATATCTCCTTCTTTTCTAGCACGTACACCAACTGCTTCAGATTCAGCTTCTTTTTCTCCTAATATTAACATATATGGTACTTTTTGAAGTTGTGCTTCACGAATTTTATATCCAATTTTTTCTTGTCTATCATCTAATTCAACTCTTATACCTTTACTTTCAAGTTCAGATACAATTCTTTTAGCATATTCTTTTTGATTATCTGATATAGGTAAAACTTTTACTTGTACTGGAGCAAGCCATACTGGAAATGCTCCTGCAAAATGTTCTGTAATAATTCCTATAAATCTTTCAAATGATCCAAATAAAGCTCTATGAATTAATATTGGTGTTTTCTTTTCTCCATTTGAATCTATATAAGATAGATTAAATCTAAGTGGTAATTGGAAATCAACTTGTACTGTTCCCATTTGCCATTCTCTTCCTAAACAATCTTTCATTTTGATATCTATTTTTGGACCATAGAAAGCTCCATCACCTTCATTAATTCTATATTGTCCTTCTCCACATAATTCGTCTAATACATCTCTTAAATTAGCTTCTGCTTTATTCCATAATTCGATATCTCCCATATAATCATCTGGTCTTGTAGATAATGTTAATTCAAAATCTAATCCAAATATTCCATATAAATATTTTGCAATTTCAACTATATCTTTAATTTCAGAACCAATTTGATCTTCTGTAATAAAGTTATGAGCATCATCTTGACGGAACATTCTTACTCTAAATAATCCATTTAATTGACCTGATTTTTCATTTCTATGAATAACATCTATATCATTAAATCTTAATGGTAAATCTTTATAACTTCTTAATTTTGAAGCAAATATTTTTATTGCATTTGGACAGTTCATTGGTTTTAATGCTTGTTCTTTTCCATCTGAATCTGTTAAGATAAACATATCTTCTTTGTAATGATCCCAATGTCCAGATGTTTTCCATAATTCACTACTATTTAATTGTGGTCCAGAAAATTCTAAATATCCTCTTTTTTCATGTTCTTTTCTCCAAAGATCTATTAAAATATTCATCATTTTAAAACCTTTTGGCATCCAGTATGCCATACCTGGGGCTGTTTCATCAAAGAAGAATAAATCTAATTCTTTTCCTAGTTTTCTATGATCTCTTTTTTTAGCTTCTTCAAGCATATTTAAGTATTCATCTAATTGGCTAGCCTTTGGGAATGAAATACCATAAATTCTTTGTAGCATTTTGTTATGTTCATCACCTCTCCAATAAGCTCCTGAAGATGTTAATAATTTTACTGCTTTAACTGCTCCTGTTGATGGTAAATGTGGTCCTCTACATAAATCTGTAAAATCTCCTTGTTTATAGAAAGAAATAACTTCACCTTCTGGTAAATCATTTATTAATTCTACCTTGTATGGTTCTTCGTTTTCATTCATTAATTTAAGAGCTTCTTCTCTTGGAAGTTCAAATCTTTCAAGTTCTAAATCTTCTTTAATGATTTTTTTCATTTCTTCTTCAATTGCTCTTAAATCTTCTTCTGAAAATGGTTTTTCTACATCAAAATCATAATAAAATCCATTTTCAATTGATGGTCCAATTGCAAGTTTTGCATTTGGAAATAATCTTTTTACAGCTTGTGCCATAATGTGTGAAGTTGTATGCCAAAAAAGACTTTCTTCAACTTCTCTTGTTTGTCCTCCATGTAATTTAATTTTAAACATAATAAATCTCCTTCTCGCCACCTTTGGGCGTATAAAAATTTATTTAAGCTTTTTCTTATAGGGGCTTTTCTTTTCATAATACAAAAAGCCCCTATAAGCTAGAATATAGCTTATAGGGGTAAGTTTATTTTCTCACGGTTCCACCCTACTGTTTAACTCTTTAATCAGATTTTAACGTATCTTACACGCCACTTTTTCAAATGGGAACTCCAAGGTAGTTTTTCAAATATGTTTTCTTAAAAGTGCTTTCAGCGTATTCACACTTTCTCTCTGTAAGTAACCTTTATTTTACTTTTCCTTTTCACAGTTCATATATACTACATTTATTATTTTACTATTTTTTTCTTATTATGTCAAATAAAATTTATTTTATTCAAAAAAAAGAATCCGGGGCGCTATTTTGCGCCCCGGAAAATTAATTCATAAAACTTTGGATACTACGTGAAACCTGTCATAAAAATGTACCGGTTCATTGATCTTCCTCCGATTTCATCCGCGCCCTCTTATGGCCCATCCGGCTCACTCGGCGCGATATTCCGCGATCTCTTCAACCATCAAATTTACTCTTCGAGTAATCTTCCGGCTATACAAATCCTGAACTATACCGCATTTTTCTTTACCTCCGTGACGCTGGCTGATCCCTGCGTCCTCTGGCCCCATGCTCGGGCAATCGATCAAAAAAATTTTTAGTGGAATAATTGGCTGTTACTAAGTAAAACCTGACATATACCGCATATTTTTTTCCTCCGCGACGCCGGCTGATCCCATGCGTCCTCTGGCCCCATGCTCGGGCAATCGATCAAAAAATTTTTTTGTGGAATAATTAACTGTTGCTAAATAAAACCTGAACTATACCGCATCTCATCATCCTCCGGATCGATCAAAATTTAGTTTTTTGAAAAGTTACTATTAGCTAAGTAAAACCTGAACTGTACCGCATGTAAAAACTCCTTTCTTTAACAACGCCTTTGGCTTACAGCCCGATCATGGCCGGCCCTGGCAGCGATCATTTTTTAAAAGAAATTATAATGGATGTAGTAGGCTTTCCCCGTGCTGTCATAGACTTTCCTCCTTTATTCAGTTTTATGATGTTAGGGAATATTTCCCTTAGAACAATTTTATTATAGCACACTCAAAATAGTTTGTCAACACTTTATGTAAAATGTTTTTGTTTTTTTTATTTTTTCATTCTTTTTTTACTTTTTAATAATGCTACTATCACTAGTAATGTAAACAATAATCCGAATAAAACTCCCATTTCAATAATTCTACTATTAGTTTTAAACTGTGTTAATTCTAAATTTGTTTTTTCTGTATTATATTCATAATCAAAATTATTTTCATTAAGTAGTTCTTCTACCTTCTCGTCATTCATTTTCTTTATTTCTTCATAATCCTTAGTTTCTTTTTTAGTTTTTCTATCTGCAATTATACTATATTTTTTCTGTACTTTTCCGATTCTGTGCAGTTACAATAATTTCTATCAAATTGTCTCCTATATCTAAGCTGCTTGCTCCATTAATTTCTATTTTAGCACCTTCAACTTCTGGAACTGCAAAAATATTTAAGTCTACAATATCCTTTGGAACTTCTAATTTATATTCAGTTATATTTGTATCAAAAGCTGGTTCAAATAATAAATTTTCAATTGCAATAATTTCCAGATTACAATTATATATATCTATATTTTCACCGCCTTTGATTACATTTATATTATATTTTGTTTCTTCATCATCATTTATAACTTTAATAACAATTGTATTTGTGCCTTCTTTAAAATTACTATTACCTACTATTTCTATTTTTGAATTAGCATTTTCTGGTATCGCTTCAATTTCCAAATTATTAACATCTTCGTTTACCATTAAATAATAATCATATATATCTTTATCAAAACTTGGAAGAATTCCTTCTTGATTAATTCTTAATTCCTTTAGATTATTCATAAAATTCTGGCTCCTTTTATAGTTATTTAAATAAGCAATTCTATGCCTAATATATGTCTTTGAATCACAAGCAAATCAACTGATGTTGGTTCTTGTCCATTTTTACTTGTATTTCCTGCTTTCTTATATTTATCATCAAGTATTTCTATTCCTAAAATGTGTCTTTGCAATACTAATAAATCTATACTTGTAATTTTCCCATCTCCATTTACATCCCCATATAAAATATCCTCATCGTTTGCAATATATGCTTGATATATATATCCAATTATTCCATTTTCTAGCATTACCATATCCCATTTTTCTCCAGATTGATTTCCATATTTTATTCTCTTCATTTTTTCTGGATAAGAAACTGTTGTAATAATTTCATAAGATGTATTTGGTCCACTTCTTATATTTACATTTTGCCTATTACAATAAACTCTTGATTCATTATCTATAAATTCATTCAAATTAATATTAGGATTTTGTGTTGGAATGTTAGGCATATTATTAAAAATTGGAATAATAAAATCTCTATCTATATCTAATAGGTCACTTTTTTTGTATCCATTATAAATTGAAAGAGATTCACTATATGGAGCTAGCACATTTGTCATATATTGATGCCAAAATAGTCCATTATTTCCATCTATATTTACATGAAATTTTTGCAAATAAATTGTATTTTGCCCCTTATTTATATAGCTAGATCCTATAAATATTGCACCACCAGTAATTGCTTTTTCTTTTGTATTCCACGGAAGTAAATATTGAGATTTAACAGCATCTGTAGCACCTTTACCGTCTCTTGCATACGTTAATCCATTTTTTATTGCCCCCATTGGCTCATTAGAGCTTGTTGCTCCTATATTATAAAAATTATATAATCCTTCAAAGCCATCTACATTCCCGCTAATAGATTTATGTGTTAAAAATGGTCCAACTTCTTGTTTTATACGTGATGCCAAATGATATGAACTAACACCAGATGTTTGACCTGCTTTTAATATCAAGTCTGAATATTTTTCATTCATGTTAATTGTATTTCCATTACTATTTAAGTATGAAACTTTTTTATTATAAAATTCTGTTCCATACAGTATTTTCTCAATCCCGTTTATATTATTTGTTTTAGAATTATAAGATAACCCTTCAAATTGAAAAATTCTTGATTCATTTAAAAAATTTCTAGGATCCATACAATATTCTACTGCTCTTTTGGAACTATCTACCCAACCTAAATCTATATCTAAATTATATTCATCTGGGTTAGTATTTTTCCAACTGTCTGAATAATTTTTGGGTACTAAATTTTTTCCAAATACATTTTCTTGACTAATTACATAATTCCAATCCAAATCTGTATATAATGCAATAAATGTCCATGTTGGATGTTTCTTTTTTAATTCTTGCAAATATCCCTGGTATGATAATGGAAAGCATTCGATTCCCTCTAGTTTGGTAAAAGCATTTGTTTTTAAATAAAATGCAATTACTAGCATTTCTAGCAAAAATATTAAAATAAGTATTTTTAATTTTTTCATTTATTAACCTCTTATTTATAAAGACCTTGCTTTTATAATAATTCTTTTTTTAGAATCATTAGTACATGTAATTAAAGTAATTTCTCTTTTTCCATTGGTCTCTTGTGAAAGACATGTCACATTATCAGGAGTAACTGTATAAATATCATAAATTTCATATTCAACAACACCAATATTATTATCTTTAAGTATTACTCTATCTCCAATTTCTAATTTTTTTAAATCATGAAACATATTTTTATTTCTAAAATTGTGACCAGCTATGCAAAAATTTCCAATCTCATTTGGATTCGGGCCCCAAAACTTTGTAACAGAAACATTTAATGCACTTTCTGAAAAATTAATTACATATGTTTTTAGTTCAATTTTATCTATTTCTAATTTTGCTATTACTTTATATCCTTTGTATTCTTCTTCTATTTTTTCTTTTGGATATTCTTCCCTCTTGGCTGTTTTATCTACTTCTACATTTTCATATTCTTCTATAAATAACTTTTTTACTTGATAGTAATTTTCACTTTCTTGTTCCTTTTCTTTATATATTTCAATTACTACATAGAAAAAAATCCCTATAATTGCAATAATAAATACAAAATTTAGTATTCTTTTTTGTTTTCTTTTTCTCCTTTCTTTTCTGCTCATGATTCATGCCTTTCTTCAGTTTATGTACACTAAGACTGTTAGATTTTAATTATCACAGTCTTAGTACTCAACAATCTATTTCTTATTATTAACTATAAATGCACCAATTAAACTAAATAATATCATTCCAATTGGAATGTACATATTAGTGCCTGTTTTTGGCAATTTAGTAGGTGTTTTAGTTGTATTTGTATTAGTTTCTGGTTGTTTAGCTTGTTCTTGTTTTGCTGTATTATCTGTTGTTCCGCCAGCATTTTCTTCTGGTTTTTGTTGTGTTGTATTTTGCTCTTTCTCTGACACAGTTATATTAAAAGTTTTTTGAGCTATTACTGAATCTGAATTTTCTCTATCTATCAATTTTAAAGTAATTGTATAAGCACCTTTTTTACTAAAAGTTCCTTGCAAATTTAATATTTGTGAAAAATCTTTTCCACCTATTTTATATCCTTGTGCATCTCCCCATCCACTTTGAATAATATCATGTTTTAAATTTTCACTATCAATTCCTATTAATTGAACTGTTGCTCCTTCTGGAGTTGTAGCTGCTGCAACTAATCTTGCTTTTTCATAATAACGACCGCTGCTAGATGAATATGAAATTTTCATATCTTTAGGCTCATTTTCAATAATATCTCCTGTATAGTCTAAATTTAGTGAATAATCTAAAAATTCTGGTTCTACAATAATATTTTTGATGATTGGTGTTGTTATATCGTCAAAAGTGATTGATGCATCATTATTTGCCATTCCTTCTAGTGTTACTGTAAACTCTGTTGGATTTGATGTTGTAATAGTTGAATTTGCCATAAATGTAACACTCATTGTATTTCTTGGCTCATTTCCTCCAGTCTGATCAAAATATACTACTTTTACTTTATCTGATGTATCATTTGCAGTTCCACCTTCTGAATCAACATATTTAAAAAGCTTATTATCATAAGCAATACTTGCTGTATATGCTCCCAAAGATTCTCCAAAATTAATTCTTACTGTTACGTTTTCTCCAGGTCTTACTGTCTGTTTATCTATTTGTACATCAACTTTATCTAGTAAAACAGCATAACTTTTAACTGAAAACATAAGTATAGTAGCTATCATTAATAAAATAATAGAACTAATTATTTTCTTCATATCTAAAATCCTCCTTTTTTGTTCTATATTTTTATAATGTGAATTTTTTGCATTAATTATTCGGAAAAAAATGCTGAAACTGTTAAAGTTTTACTTGTTACAGTTTCAGTACTTAATAATTTATGAAATAAATTATTAAGGTCATTTAATTGGCTGTTAAAGTTTTACTTGTTATAAAAATAAAAAAACTCTTTCACCAATTGTGAAAGAGTTTTTTTATTTTATTTTTTTACATAATAATATGCTGTACATACATCTCTAAATCCAATTTTTCTATAAAGATTTGCAGGATAATATCCTTCTTCTGTTTGAAGGAAGGCTATCTTTCTATTCTTTTTCTTACAGATTTTTAATTGTTGTTTTAGACATTCTGTTCCAATTCCTTTCCCTCTATATTCTTTTATAATTGCTAAACCATATATTCCATATATCCTATCATCATATACAGATGTAGTAACACCCACTATTTTGTCATCTACTTTTATAAAATAGAAATCTCTATTATATTTGCTATTTTGAGTTCCTTTATAGTTTTCATACATTTTAATGTATCCACTATCTATATCATTATATGGATCTAATGGATCTCCTGTTTTAAATGCTTTTTCATTTATTTGAGCAAGTAGCTCCATATCTGTAGTTTTTTCTAATTTTATATTTAAATTACATTTAGAATCTATATTATCTAGTTCATTAAAGTTTTCAAATATTTGCCATACTTCTTTACTTACTTCATTATAATTGTTACTTTTGAAAATTTCATTTCTTTTTAAATATATATTTGAAAGTGGAGTTATTATATAGCATGGCTCTGCATTAATTTTTTTCATTTCTAATTCAACATCTTTTTCAATTTCTGAAAAATTGTCTCTATCATTTATATCTATTACATAGTTACAGTCATAATCTTTAACAAAATAACTATGTGCTAATTTATATGAAGATTTCTCGATGATTTCATCAATATAAAAACCTTTATTAGCATAAATATAAAATTCATTTAATTTTTCTAACCAATAACGTTCTAAAATAATTTTTTCTTGGTTTTTACAATATTCTGTGAACTCATTATAATTTAATCCCGGTTCAGGTTTAGTGTACTTATATATTTCTATTTTTGATATATCAAAATCGTTTATTTTATACATTTGTGGAAATAAATCTATTATTCCGAACTAATATATCTTCTATTCTATCTGCTGAAAAAGGCTTATCTTGTACTTTCCATGAATTTTCCACAAAATAATAAGTTCCAAATTCTTCTGCTATTGCAACTGAATGCCTAGCAATTTTATCTTCATGATTATATAAAATAAGATATGTTTGAACTGGAATATCTTCTCTTTCTAAATAATATCTTGCAAGTTCAACTTGCTCCCAACAAGTTCCAACTTTATATTCTATTGTTTCTTCTATTGTTTGCAATTTATAATTATTTATAAAGAAATTTCTACCAGCTTTTTTGTGAATTACTCCATTTCTATCTATCCAACCATATTTAATATCTTTCATTTTTTCTAAAATTTTATTTATTTTTTGTTCCATATAAACTCCTAAATATTCATTTAACATCATTATATTTGTTAGTTTATTAAAAGTAAAGTATTTTTAATTTCACTTCGTTGACTAAATTTATATTATATTCTTTTATTTAAAAATTTAAGAAAAAATTAATATTTTGTTAAATAAATATTAATTTGTTTTATGTAGAATAAAAATGTAATCATTAATAAAGGATTTATATTAAAAAAATTAATTTTTTTATAACATATAAAATTTTTTATTTCATTGGGGGAAGATTTTTGAAAAGGCAAAAGAAAAAGAAACTACATTTTAAAAAAATATTATTACTTATATTCTTAATAATTATAATATTTAATTTTTATAATAAGCATAATAATAAAATTTATACTTTTTTTAAAAATACTTTTATATCTTCTGAATATAAGGTAATAAAACAAGATACAAATTTAAATTACTCAGGTATTGGTCAAGAAAAGATATCTGGTAAGGATGGCTATTTCTCAACTTTTACAACAGATAAAAATAAAACATTTATTGAATATAAACAAAACGGTAATAGCTCATGGAGTCAAAACTCTTATTGGGGTGGAACTATGGAAGATAATGGTTGTGGAATAACATCTCTTTCTATTATTTTAAGTGGATATGGGAAGAACTATACTCCTGAAGATTTGAGAAAAAAATATTATCCAAAATTAAATTATGATAACTTATCTAAAGAATTAGAATCTTTTGGAATAGAAAATTCTGACTTTTATTATGATAGTATTAATTGTTCTGAAAAATCAATAAAAAATCACTTAGAATCTGGTAGACCTATTATTATATGTGTTTGGGATGATAATGGAAAAAATAGATGGACAACCAAATCTCATTATATGGTACTACTTGCAACTGATGGAAACAACATGGTTTATGTCTCAAATCCTAATGGCTTAAAAAACGATTCTAAAAGTTCTGGTTGGTATGAATTTGATGAAGTTATACCATACATAGCCAAAATTTTATATATTGAAAGCACTCCTTAAATTAGAATTTAGCCAAATTATTATACCATACCAATTTTCTTTTTATATTTTTACAAAATCTTATTTCTGCTTTAAATTAGTGAATCGCTTTCTATATTTATTTCTTCACTATTTTCTTGATTTACTCCATTTTCTCTTTTTCTTTTTGAAATTACTATATCTCCAAAAGTTTCTTCTTGATAAGCATTTATTTTGCTTCTTCTACTTAATTCTAAAACTCCTGAGAATGCTGTAACCACTTCTGCTTTGGGCTTTTCAGACAAAGAAAATAGTTTTCCAAATACAAACTTTGGTCTTTTTACTAATTCTCTAAATATATCTTTTACTTTGTCAGATACAGAAAATGTATCATATACAGCTATTTTTTCGATATTTACTGCATTTTCATTTTTCTTATTTTCATTTCTTTCAATAAGTTCTTTATATCTATTTACAATATCATCTTGTGTAAATTTTTTTTCTAATTCTTGTTTAGGTAGTTCTATTTTATCTGGTAATTTATATAATCTTTTTGAAAAAATCATGATTTTTTCTTTAAATGTTTTGCTGATTTCTTTATATTTTTTATATTCTATAATTCTTCTTAAAAGTTCTTCTTCTGTTAATTCTGCTTCATCTTCAACTTCTTTTGGTAATAATTGCTTTGATTTTATTAATAATAAAGTAGATGCCATAACTAAAAATTCACTGGCTATTTCTAAGTTCATGTTTTCTTGTTCTTTTAGATATTTAATATATTGATCTGTTATTTCAGATATATTTACTTTGTAAATATCCATTTTATTTTTATCTATTAAATAACACAATAAATCTAATGGCCCTTCAAAATTATTTAATTTTAACTCATATTTTTTTGACTCAAGTGATATTAGTTTGTTATTCATTTCCTACCTACTTTAATTTTCATTTATATCATCAAATGCAATATTTATGCTCTCAGACATATATCCTTTTTTATATAAATAATCTCTTATATCTTTTTCTTCTGATTTTCCTTGTTTTTTTAGTATTATTGCTTTGCTTGAAGATATCTCATATTCTAACATAGTTTCTTTGTTTTTGCAAATATAGTCATCCACTATTTTCTTTCTTATGCCTTTTTGAAGTAGTTTGTATTCTACTTCTTTTATAGACATGTTTTTTAATGCTTTAAATTCGTTAACTGCTCTTTCAACATATACAGAATCATTTATATAATTTAATTCTTTAAAATATTCTATTGCTTCATCTACCATGTTTTCATCTTCTTCTGAAAACTTTTGTCTTATTTCTGCTTCTGTTCTTTTCTTGTATACTATATATTTTAGCATTTTATTTCTAAACTTTTCAATTTTTTCTGCTTCTTCGAATTTTTCCTTGCTCATATATTCCATAACTAGTACCTCGCTTGAATCTCTAAATTATTTTTAATAATAATTACTTTGTCCGCAAATATTTAAATTTCGTATATAATAATATTAGGTGACACTGTTTTGCCACCTAATATTATTATGTTAAACTTGAATTTATAGAAAATCAATATAGATTTTGATTTAATTTATATATACTAATAATTTTTTTAATTATCTATGATGCGTTATTATTCTGCATCTTCTTCGAAATCATCTTCCTCTTCTTCTTTTTCTTCTTCAACTAATGCATTTTCGAATGCTTTATTAAAGTTATCTCTAACTTTCTTTTCAACTTCTGCCATAAATTTTGGATTTTCAGAAAGTTGTCTTTTTACATTTTCACGACCTTGTCCAATTTTTTCTCCATTATAACTGAACCAAGAACCACTTTTCTCAATAATATCTAAGTCAACAGCTAAATCTAGTACACTACCTTCTTTTGATATACCTTTTCCATATACTATATCAAATTCAGCCTCTCTAAATGGTGGTGCTACTTTATTTTTAACAACTTTAACTCTTGTTCTATTTCCAACAACTTCTCCATCTTGTTTAATTGCTTCTATTCTTCTTATATCCATTCTTACAGATGCATAATATTTTAATGCTCTACCACCAGCTGTTGTTTCTGGATTTCCAAACATTACTCCAACTTTTTCTCTTAATTGGTTAATAAATATTATTGTTGCATTTGTTTTATTAATTGTACCAGCTAATTTTCTTAATGCTTGTGACATTAGTCTAGCTTGTAAACCAACATGAGCATCTCCCATATCTCCATCGATTTCAGCTTTTGGAACTAAAGCAGCAACAGAGTCTACTACTACTATATCTATTGCTCCACTTCTAATTAATGCTTCAGCGATTTCTAAAGCTTGTTCTCCTGTATCTGGTTGAGATACTATTAAGTTATCTATATCTACTCCTATTTTTTTAGCATATGATGGATCTAAAGCATGTTCTGCATCTATAAAAGCTGCTTCTCCACCTTTCTTTTGAGCTTCTGCAACAGCATGTAATGCAAGTGTTGTTTTACCAGAAGATTCTGGTCCATATATTTCTATAATTCTTCCTCTTGGAATACCACCTATTCCTAAAGCTATATCTAAATTTAAAGCACCTGTTGAAATTGCTTCGATTTCCATTGATTTGTAATCTCCTAATTTCATTACAGAACCTTTACCAAATTGTTTTTCTATTTGACTCATTGCAGCATCTAATGCTTTTCTTTTTTCTGAATTGTCTCCCATTATTTTCCTCCTAACAAATATTCGTTCGCAAAACTTATGTTCTTATTATATCTTTAATTTTTCTTTTGTCAATACTTTTTTCAAAAAAATATTTTTTTCTTTAAATATAGTAATATAAATAAATTGATGTTTTTATTAGTATAACTAAAACAAACACATTTTTGGTATTATTGTCTATACCATTTATCTATATTATGATAAATATTAAATTCATTTGCTCTTATATTTCCTACTAAACTTTGATGATACACAATTACATTTGTATCTCTATATAATCCTATATATGGTGCTTCATCTAAATAAATATCATATAATCTATTATATTTTTCATATAAAGTATTATCATCATTTGTATTTGAAACAATGCTCATAATTTCTTCTACTTCTGCATTATAATAATTAGCTATGTTTCCATTTCCAAAAAATGTATTTAGATTTGGTGAGTATCCTAATCGAATTCCTGTTAATACCATTTCATAATCTCTATTATTTATTGCATCTGCATAAGCATCTGCTGATAAATATCTTATTGAAACTGGTATTCCAAAATTTTCTAGCTGCTCTTTTATATTTTCAGCAACTTTTACTCTTAATTCATTATTTGTATTTACTGTTAAAGACAATGTAAGCCTTTGACGCTCCTTTACCCATGAATTATTAGAACGTTCCCAACCACTAGATGCTAGTAATTGGTTTGCTTGTTCTGTATCTACACCAATATTTAAGTCTTTTGTATAAAGCCAACATCCCATATCTAAACTAAAATTAGATGATACATATCCACTACCTAAGCAAGATGCTACAATATTGTTTTTATCTATTATTAAACTAATTGCTTTTCTAACTGCAGTATCTGATAATACTTCACTAGTAGTATTTAATGAAATAAAATCATATTCTCTAGACTTATATTCTATTTTATTATAACCTAAAGAACCAATATATGTTTCTACATCTGGTATTTTTACAGTTAGTATATCTATCTCGCCATTTTTAAATGCAGCATAAACTTCTCCGATTGTAGCATATAAATTTATATTTATTTCTGTTGCCATAAATTCTTTTTGTGAGTTCCAATAAATATCATTTTTTACTAACTTTATTATATTACTGCTTAAGTCTGAAATTTTAAATGGTCCTGTTCCAATTGGAACTTTAGCCCCAAAATCTTCACCTTCATGATAACTTTTGCACATGATTGGAAATGTTAAATTGTATTCAAAAAATGGTACTGGTTGTGTTAAATATATTTTTAATGTTGTACTATCTATTACTTCATAATCTGCAACATATCTTAAATTATCTGCATATATTGTATTTATTCCACTTCTTATAATATCCATAGTAAATTTAACATCTTCTGCTGTAAAATTACTTTTGTTTTGCCATAAAACCCCTTTTCTTAGTTTGATTACGTATGTTAAATCATCTGTTTTTCCAATTTCTTCTGCCAAACAGTATTCCATTTTGTAATTTTCATTTAATGTTATTAATGGCTCGTATATTACTTTAGAAATTTCATGAACATTTCTGTTATCACTAATTATTGGATTTATTGTATCATAACCTGCTATAGCAAATCTTAAGTCTGTTTGTATATTGCTAACTGTTGATGTTTGATCTAATGAATAATCCTCATTTTTAGATCTATTTTTAACTATAAAATACATAGTTCCTAATATTAGAATTATAACAACTATAGAAAATATGTATTTAATTACATTATTACCACCCATATATTCTTACCTTTCTACAAATGATAATATATATTATTTCTTTTACATTTTCAATACTAATTGTTATAAATTTGTTCTTTTTTCTTATTAGTTTTTATATAAATAGTTGCTACAACAATCATTATAATGCTTCCAACTAATATAAAAATTCCTATACCATCTCCACCTGTATTTGGTAATTGAAATCCTTTAGTATTTTCTACTTGTAATTCTACATAAGGCTCTCCTAAATTCTCATCCTTTTGTACAGATGTAAAAACAAGATTACTTGCAGAATTTACAGTTGAACTCCAGCTAAGTCCATATCCGTCTTCTTTAGTTTTTATTTGTAATTCAATTTCTTCTTTTAATTTATTATATCCATCTGGTGCTTTTACTTCTTTTATATAATAAGTACCTTCACCTAAACTGCTATAAATTGCATGTCCTTCTTTTTCGATTATATTTCCTTCTTTATTTAAAAATTGAGCTCCACTTATTATCTTTGCAATTAAATTTCTATTTTCATTTTTTACTTTTATACCTAACTCATTTTTTATATATTCAGGAGCATCATATATTTCAAACTCTGCCCCAGATAAGCAAAATTTATCATCACGTATATCTACTATTTCTGCGATTTTCAATATATCTAAATTAACTGTATATGTATATGTTTCTGCAATTTTAGTTTTTCCTGTTGATTCTTCATTATATGGATTATTAGAAAATGTTAAATATGCTTGATTTATATTAGGTGTTTTTCCAGTTTCTCCCATTCCATTTAGTTTTGCATTATATTTGATTAAAATATCTTCATAGTTATGTACAAAATTGTCTTTAACTTGTCCTACAAAATCATTAAATTCTATAATTATAATAGTTTTTCCATAATATTCTTCTTTTTTTAGAATGTTTTCCTCTAAGTATTTTTTATATGTTTCGTAATTTTCTTCATTTATGGTAACATACTCATATTCATAACAATTTACAATTTGATTATTACTGTCTATTCTTGTTTTAGGATATTCATTTCCTCCTACAGTTATTCTTAAAGATTCTTCATCATAATCAAAACCTTTAGATAGTATATCTGTTACTACAAATTTATAAGTATTATAATAATCGACATCTGGTACATTTGAATATAATTCGAATTTAATATCATAATCTTTCTCTCTATTCCCTGTAAGTGCTTTATATGTTGCTGTATTACGAGTAGCATCATAATTAATATTATTTCCAATAACATTTTTTCTTAAAAATGGTGTTGAAGATTTTACATGCATATTAATATCTCTCACAACATCAATTAAATATTTACTGTAAGAATCGTCTTCTTCTTTAACTTCTGAATCTATTACAATATAATATCCAGAATCTAATTCAGAAATTTCATAATACATTTGATAATCTGACCAATCTGCAAGTTTGGTTGGTTCTATTTGATTGTTTTCAATAAATTCAGCAATAATTATTGTAAATTTATCTACTAATTCTTGATTTTCTAATTGAGTTTCTAGAAATTTTGCAATATCTTCTGCTTTTTCAAAATTTGTAATATTACTATTTAATTCATCAATCTTTTGTAATTCTTTAATTAATTCCTTTTCATATTTTTGGAAATTATTTCCCCATTCTATATTGGATAATATAGGTATATTCACTTCATTTATATATAAATCACCCGAAAACACTTGATATGCCTTATATACATGTCCTGGCTTATTGCTTTCTATTCTTATTGTATAAGTTTCATCTATTGTTTGTTTTCCTAATATTTTTACTGGTTCTATTTGGGTTATTTCCATACTCCTTCCATCCAATAAAAATACTAGCATTACTAATATTACTGTTATTAGTTTGCATAAATTTAGTGTAAATTTTTTCATATAATTTTCCTTTCTTTGCTTATAATAATTCTTATAATTTAATTACAATGTAATTCTTTAAAATATTGATATAATTGGTGGGGAATTTTTTTGAAATAACTATAAATTAGAACTTGTTGGTTAAGATACAATAAGAAATTTGACTTAGCATTTTTTCTTAACTGTGTGAAATAAAATTGATAATGATAAGTTGGGCAAAAGAAATAAAATATACATATGTATATTTAAAATTTAAATACTCAAAAAGAGACTTTTGTTCTATTATAAATTTATTAGTTTTGAAAATTTGGCGAATTGCCATAAGAATTAATTGAATTAAAACTATAAAATTTGACTAATCATAGCACAGCATTTTAAAAATTGCAAGAAAAATTTAATTTTTTTATAAAATATTTAGAAAAATTCAAAAAGAAGCATCCTATACAATGCTTCTTTTAAAAATATATATTTATAAAAATTATTTTCTTGACTCAACAATTAATTTTATACCAGTTCTGTCTTCGCCTTCAACTTGAACTTCTGCAAATGCTGGTATACAAATTAAATCAACTCCTGCTGGTGCAACAAATCCTCTAGCTATTGCAACCGCTTTTATTGCTTGGTTTAAAGCTCCTGCTCCTATTGCTTGCATCTCTGCTCTTGTAGATTCTTTTACTAACCCTGCTATTGCTCCTGCAACTGAATTTGGGTTTGATTTTGATGAAATTTTTAAAACTTCCATTTTTCTTCCTCCTATTATTTTAATTTATCTTGTGTTTTTGAACAAATTAATTTTAACCCTTGGAAGTGTCTTTTGTCTAGCAAATCTCATCTCTGAAATACTACATTCTGTAGCAGTTTTCGACATTTTATATTAATTTTCAAGTCGTTTTATTTTGCAATTTATCAAAACCAATAAAAGATTATCATAATTGAAAAATTAAAACTATATATAATAAATTTATAAACAATTACATCATTTTTAATAATATATTTTCCTCATTACAAATTCTCGGTATTCTGTCATTTTTTATAGTAGATTATTTAAGTTAAAAAGAAGTAGCGCCCTCAAAAACAAGTTTGAGATTCCCTACTTCTTTTTAACTTAATCTACTAATAAAAAATTTGTTTACATTCGAATTTTTCATTCAGAAAATATATTATTAAAAATGATTAATTTATTTGTAAAAAGCTATTTTATTTATTTAATCTTTCAATTTTTGTAACTTTATTTGTATTTTCATCAATTTCAAAAATACAACTATTAAACATTCCTTTACCTTCTGCTACTCTATATTTTTCAGGCAAAGATGTTACAAATCTTTTTATTGAAGCATCTACATCCATTCCGATAACAGATCTTTTTGGACCTGTCATTCCAATATCTGAAATATATGCAGTTCCATTTTCTAATATTTTTTCATCTGCTGTTTGAACATGTGTATGTGTACCAAAAATAATTGTTGCTTCTCCATCTAAATAATATCCTAATGCTATTTTTTCTGCTGTAGCTTCTGCATGGAAATCTATAATTATTATATCTACTGCTTCTTTTATCTCATCGATAATATCCTTTGCAACTATAAATGGATTTTCTGAAAGAACTGGCATTGTTGTTCTTCCAATTAAGTTTATTACAGCAATTGTTTTTCCTTTACATTCATAAAATTCGTATCCTCTTCCAGGATTATTTGAAGGATAATTGGCTGGTCTTATAATATGTTTATCATCTATAAAATTAAATATTTCTTTTTTGCCCCATGTATGATTTCCCATTGTTACAACATCAACATTTAATCCTCTTATTTCTCTAAACATTTTTTCTGTAAGTCCCATTCCATCTGCTGCATTTTCTCCGTTTACAATTATAAAATCTATTTTATTTTCTTTTATGATATATGGAAGTACATCCTTTAATTTTTGAAGACCTGTTTTTCCTACAATATCTCCAACTGCTAAAACTCTCATATTTTCTCTCCAATCTAATATTTTTAAGTTTTTTATTTTATACTAGTTAAAATTTTTCTTTTATATTTTAACATACTAATATAGTTTTATCAAATTTATTTTGTATGTAATATAAAATTGTGTGCAAAAGTTGCCGAAGGCTTTGTATTATAGGAAAATCTGTGATTTTTCCTATAATGCAAAAAGCCTCAGTGATTCTCTCACCGAAGCTTTTTAAAGATTTATAAAATTTTATTCACTCTCTTTGAAGAATATTCTCCAAAATGCATAGCAACCTTGTTTCTCCGCTTTTGCCCCCTCTTTTTCAATACTTTCTTTAATTTTTTCGAAATCTGATGATTTTTTATTAATCTTTTTTTCTTTATATACTTCTTGTGCTTTACAATTTTTTAGTTTGTATAATAAGTTATGACATGAATCTGTTTCATAATCTTGATATCCATAAGAATAATAGTAATATATATATGTTTCTCCTGCATTTTCTACATAACATGTCATATTATCAAACATTGTCTGGTTGACTTCTTGTATTTTTCTTAGCCCATAATTAGGACTTAGAGCTTCTACACAAACATTATTATTATGGTATCTAATTTTTCTTGAACTAGGAAAACCGCCATCATGCTTAATCTTTAAAAAAGCATAAAACTCTTTTAACTCTAAATCACAAACTACAGGTATATCTTTATCTTCAAGAAAAATTGTTGCATTTATTCCTTCTTTCTGAACTTTATTAATTCTAATACATGGTTCCACATTACCTAAAGGCAACATCATGTAGTTATATACCATATTTACCAAAAAATCAGTGTCTTCCGGAACAACTTCATGAATAATTTCTTCCACTTCTCTTTCTATAAGAGAATATGTTACTTCCTCCACCTCTAAGTCTTCTGTAATTGCATATATTTTTCGAATATTGCAGTCTGTTTGGGTTATAAGCATAATGGGACTACTTTGCAAAAGTGCACTTTCATACACTTTTGCAATTTTATCAGCCACATCATTACACATTTTTTCCTTTAAAGATACTTCCAATCTGCTATAAAATTCATCTTTAGCAGATTCTATAGTTTTCGAAAAATTTTTTACCCGCGGAATATATCTTGTTGATGTTTGTAAGAAAATATTAGCTATTGTTTCTGTTTTTCTGCATTCATTTTCGTTCTCTGTATTCCATTCTCTATAATTTTTGATTAAGTTTTTAAATTCAGAATAACATTTGTTAAAACACTCAATTAAAATTGGATGAGAAACTTCATCAATTTCGAAAAAATCTTCTGGTGCTATTTCAAATTTCAAATCTGAATTTACACTATAAAGTATGGAATCTTTTTCTACAAACACAGACCGCTTCGGAATTTTTATTGAGATTTGCTCCCAAATTTCATTAATCCGCCATTTTACCGCATTTTTCTGATACAATTCGCTAAAGTATTTTTCAAACATGTCGTTTATAACTTTTTCCGCAAAACCTTCTTTATAAATGTACCATTTCCTTTCATTAATATTTAGTATTATCATGTTGTTATCTCCTTTTCGAATCCTAAGTTGCATTTGCTTTTGCTATTACAACGTTACCTGGATAAAAGAATTTATCCATATAATCTCTTCCGCCAAAAGAAGCACTTAATGATACTTTTGCTAAATCAAAATCAAACATTGAAAATACAATTATGATTATATCTGAAGAATTTAGTTTCGAAAGATAGCTTAAAGCTTTGTAATCAATTATTTCCATTTCTACAGCTACTACAAATTTGGGTTCACGATTCCTTGAATAAGATGAAGAATTTATAATCTGCTTAATACGATTTATGGCAGATAACAAATTTCTATCTCTTTCATATCTTCTGCTCATATTGCTTAATGACTCAAGAGGAGATGCATATTCGTAATAATCTTGTTGTGGATTATCATAAACTTTCTCCAATTCCAACATTGCTTCTCTTACATAGTAATCCATATCATATTGCATATTATAGCTAGTTTTTAAATAATTGAAAAACATTGCTGCAATATTATTATAAACATCAGATACTTGGGAAGAATGTTCAATTTTTCCTACAAAAATCAAATTATCTCGTATTTCTGTTAAATTCCGACATACGTTACTCATAACAACATCTGAATTTATACCAAAAACTCCAATCATATTAGTAGGAGATCTTCCAGCTACAACTCTTTCAACACATCTTCTTAATTCACTTGATGCACTAAATGATGTTCTTTCAAAAATTTCTGGTTCATTATCTTCATCTTCTTCTAATTCTTCGTGATATTCTTCCATTAATATTTCATTATTTGAACTAATATCTTTTTTCGGTTTTTTAGGAATTTCCTGTTTTGTTTTTTCTTCTACAGAATCATCCTGAAACCTAATAACACGTCTAATTTTCATGTTTTCTCCTTTCATAAATTTAATCCAGGATTAATTATCTAATAATATTTTTTTTGCTCTTCGCTTAATTCCCTCCTTAAAAGTACTATTTTCAAAAATGCTATAAAATAAGCTTCTGGCTTCTATAGTATATTTTTCTGCCAAATATTTTTGGTTTTTTTGAATGTCAAAATCGCATCTTGAAACACTAACACATTGATAAATTTCTTTAAGTGCGTCTTCCAGATTAAGTTTGGTCTTGGTATCTACTCCTGCAATACAATTATATTTTTGCCTATCATTTAGAATATTTCTTGGCAATGTTTCAAAAAAACTATATGCCTTTACATATTCTTCAATAACTGACATTTCAAAATTATTACTGGTTGGATAGCTACACGCACCAAACTTTTCTTTAATGAAGTTTAATCTTTTTTCTCTTACTTCTAATGGAATCTGATTTTCCATAGTAGAAGCAGGTGTTTCTAATACTTGTTCATAACTTGCAACTCCGATATCATTAAAATAACCTTTTTCCAAATATTCTACCAAATTTTGAAATTCCAGTTGGGTTTCTCCTGGAAACCCAACTATGACTTCTGTTGATATTACTAAATCCGGTCTTAATTCTCTTAATTTCTGAATTTTTCCATCTGTAAATTCAAATGATGGTCTGTTCATACTTTTTAAAATTGGATTTGAAACATGTTGAATGTGTAACATAATTTCTACAATATTTCTATTTTTAGCTATAACAGAAATCATTTCGTCTGTTAATCCAGCCGGATGAAACCAGCCGACAATGTAGTTGCAATTTGGAAACTGAGTGCAAACATTTTGTAACAACTCAGAAAAACATGGTTTTCCATATAGGTCAATCCCATAATCTGAAGTTTCCTGTGCACCAGTAAGATATATTGTTGTTTCCTCTTCGTACAGGCTTTCCACTTCCGATACAATATCTTCCATAGTTTTGCTTTTATACTTTTTAAAAATCTTAGGGTAAACACAGTATGAGCACCTTTTCAAACATCCTTCTGAAACAATGACCCTGTTTTGAGGAACAATTTTTTCAAAAGAACAAATTTCAGTCTTTTTGAAAAAAGCAATTAAATCTTCAAAACTTTTAACTTCTATCCCAGGAAGAGCATTTAATTCTTCGCCATTAATACTAACAAGACAACCTGTTACAATTACTTTTGCATCTGAACGAGCATTAACTCTAACATCTGCAATAACCTGCACACTGTACTTTTTATTTTCTCCAAATGCACAAGTTTGAATAATGACAATGTCTGCAGTAGTATAATCGCAAACAATCTCATAACTTCCATTTTGCATAATGTGATTTAAAAGTACATTGGACCGTTCTATGTCCATATGCATATCATTGCACATTACAACAGCAATTTTTGTTTTCATACTTTAGCTCCATTCTTTGAGATGAACTTCAGACGTATTTGCCTGATAATATTCAGGTTTCTTTTTTACATTATCGATATGTCCTAAAGCTTTTTCAATAATTCCAAAGTTCATGCAGGATTGTCCCTTAAACCCGGATGTCTCAACATTGATTTTTCCATCTTCTCCAATGCTAACAATAGCTTTTCCGCCAGATTTCTTATCCATTAATTTAAGTTTTCCTTCTCCTGCTTCATAAACATTGTAGCCATTCTTTTTTGCTTCAATTTTGAGTTTTTCGATAGAATACTGTCTTAAAAGTTCACTGCCCCTAGGACCAATAAACTTCTCAACATGACCGCCATAGAAGTCTGCATTTATATCATAACTTCCATCTCCCCTGGCTTCGATTGCTACATCATATTTCCCGGGGAGCTTAACAACATGTTCTTTAAATTCAGAGCCATAATAGTACCGGCAATTTGTGTTGTTTTCGAATCTCAAGTTCATATTATCTGTTGCCCGCTTTAATGCTTCCAAATCCTTAATTTCTGCTGTTATTTTTGTAAAATGGCTCATTATTTGTCCTCCTTTTCAAAACGCATAACTCTTGAATTTTTGGTTTCTGTTACATTATTAACTACTGGTTCAACTTTGGGAGCAACATTGGCGTTTCTAATACCATGAGTTGTGCTCCATGTTCTTAAAGAACTTACAGTGTCGCTCATAATTCCTTTTGCCATTGGCTGAATTTTGTTCATTGCAATTACCAAATCATCTGTTGTATATGGTCTTTTGCCATCATTCCATGCGTAAAACATTGAAGAAACAACACATTCTTCGATTTCTGCTCCAGTGTATCCATCTGATAAACTTGCAAGCTTTTCGATATCAAAATCGCTGCTTTCCCTTTTCTTCTTTTCAATCTGAATTTTGAAAATCTCTTTTCTTTCCTCTTCACTTGGAAGATCTACAAAAAAGATTTCATCAAATCTACCCTTTCTTAAAAATTCGGGTGGCAAAGAAGAAATATTGTTAGCAGTAGCAATTACATATACTGGTACATCTTTTTCCTGTAACCAGGTTAAAATCGTACCAAACATTCTTGATGTTACACCTGAATCTGTTTTACCACTACTTCCGACTCCGGATAGTCCTTTTTCAATTTCGTCTATCCAAAGTATTGCAGGTGCCATTGCTTCAGCAATTTCCAGTGCTCTTCTTGTTTTTGCCTCAGTATCACCTACCAAAGAGCCGAACAGTTTTCCTAAATCCAGTTTAAGTAATGGCTTTTTCCACATATTGGAAAGGGCTTTTGCAGCCAAACTTTTACCACACCCCGGAATTCCAACAAGCAGTACTCCCTTCGGATATGGCAATCCATAACTTTGTGCTTCTTCAGAATAAGCAGAAAATCTTTCTTCTGCATAGCTTATGAACTCTTTCATTCCACCAACGGTTTCTAATGTTTCTTTTGACTGCATATACTCGAGCAAACCGTCTTTACAAATGATTTGCCTTTTGACATTATTTATAATATCAACATCAAAAGTTTTCATCTTTGAAAAAGCTGTTGCAAAAGCATTTTCAGCCTCAAACATTGTAAGCCCGAGAGCTGCATCTAATGCATCCTCAATATTTTCAGGAATATCTACTTTATATGCTTTGCAAATTCCTATTGCAATTTCCCGTAAATCGTCTTTTTTCGGTAAATCAAGATTGCTTACAATCACCTCATGTTCAAGTTCGGGCGGAACGTCAAATTTGCTGCTTATAAAAAGATAAATTATTCCTTGAGCTTTAGCAGCACTGAATACGTCTTTCGCTGTTCTCCAAACAGATGGTGCTTTGATATACGGATGGAAATCTAACATACAGTAGATTACATTGCTACCATAAGTTAATCCCTGTTTTAATGCATCTTCATCCGGAGAGGTTTTAGTATTCGTATCCTCTTGAGAAATGTCTTTACCATTTTTCTCCAAATTATACTTAATAACCCCTTTAGTTTCTGACCATGCATAGAAGCTCATACCAACATTTTGAGCTATTTTGCAGCATTCTTCAATCGCCCGTTCTTCCTCCGAAGTATTTAGAACGATAGCAGGATATCCAGCATAAACATAGTCCTTCAGTTGCAGAGAATTTTGTGTACTCATTTTGTGAATCTCCTTTCAAAATTATATTATTAGATTTTTCTGTTACAAAAACTATTATAACTATATAAAAAATCCATTAGATTTTATCACTTTTAACTGATTATGTCAATCAATATGAATAAACCAAAAACCTTTGTAAATTGCTTCTATTTCTATAAAATGTAAAAAGCGACTACCCACTTGGGCAGCCGCTTTCGGTTAACAAGTTACGCTTTGACAATAATAGCATTATATGGTGTTACAATATTCTTCTCGCTTTGTTCTTTAAGAGAAAAAACAACTTCATTTTCGCTATATTCGTCAATTACAACATTATGTCCAGTTCTGTTTATGATGAAAATCAAATTATTCCTTTGGTAAATTAATTTGCTCTCATCTGCTTCAAGGATTTCTAAATCCACACCTGAAAATACATCCAAATACTCACTTCTGAGAACTCCCAATTTACGATACAGGTTATAACATCTCTGATTGATATTATCCCATGGGAATGTTTTCCTGTTCATTGGATCTTTATATCCCATAACACCTGCCTCGTCACCTGCAAAAATTGATGGCAATCCCGGCAATGTGTACATAAGGAATACTACTAATCCTTGAAGGTTGTACGCTAACTCCATTTTATCCGCAGGAATTTTATCATGTTCAAATTCCCACTGACGGAAATTATCTGTACTAAATATACCATTTATAAACCAGATGGCATTTTTTTCCATATCCCATGGAGTTTCATATTCAGTTCCTTCTTTCATGAAATCTCCAACCAGAATATTTAGCATTCTTGGAATATCATGTGATGTACAGAAAATTGGTGAAGCAGCAAGTGCCTCTTTCGGGTATAATTTGCAGATTCCTTCTACAATTTCTCTGAAGTTTCTGTAATTTCCCCAACGGATATACCTGTATATGGCAATTCCAAACTGATAATTCATTACTGAATCCAGCTCGTCACCATACAAAAACTCTCGCCATTCGCCTGTAACACCGTTCTTCCAAACCTCTCCTATTATTACATTTAATAATGTTTTATAAAAACTTCTTATAATTTTAAGAGTAAAGTCTGGTAAATTATCGGCTACATCGAGGCGAATACCATCAAAATGTTCAGCATAGAGTTTAAGGATTTTCTTTATATATTCCACATACAACTCGCTAAACTTATTGAATTCTACTAATGGTTTGTATCCCCACCAGCAGTTAGGCTCTGTGTATTTATGTTTCCAAGAATACATTTCAGGCTTTTCCTTAAGCAGCGGATTTTCGTTGCTTGAATGATTAAGAACAATATCCAAAACAACTTTCATATTGAGTTTATGTGCTTCTGCTCTTAAGGTTTCTACATCCTTCCAATCACCAATCATTTCATGGATTTTTTCATAATCTGATGTATCATATCCATTCTGAGATGGACTTTTTAAAATTGGTGTAAGATACAAGACAATAGTTACATCTTCTGGTACTAAACTTCTGATATATGGCAGTTTTTTTATGATACCTTTAATGTTTCCGCCATATCTTTGGTTATTCCGAAATTCTCCATCTGGATCTCTTTTCCATTTAGGAAATGTATTCCATGGAACAACGCTTTCTGCAAACTCTTCTGGCAACTCTGAGGAGCAAAACGTATCAACAAATATCTGGTACATTACTGCACCTTTAATCCAGTTTGGTGTATTAAACGGATAGTGAGAAAAACATTCCCAAAAGTTCAGGTCTTTTCCATCCGCTATAACAGCACAATTCTGTTCTGGATCATACTTTATTTCATGCTCTACACCGTTTAATTTAAGAACAATGTAAAACGTTCTATACCCTGGGGTATAAAAGTTTATTGAACATGTAAAAAAGCTGATTTTGTTTGTTGATTTCCTCTCGTCATATGTTAAGCCATACTTTTCTGTACCTGGCCGTTCACCTCTTTGATTGAATAGAGCTGTAACATCGCTTACAAATCCAAGGTCATTGGAGATAGACAAAGTGATGTCCATTTTCTCTCCCAATATATTAGGTGAACTGTAATGCACGTTGATTTTCTTGTTAGCCTTCATTACAAATCCTCCTTTAATTAAAATGAGTATTATACATAACAACAAGTTACAAACTTCTTATGTATAATTTATTATCTTTTCGCCATTTTGTCAATGATTTTAACAATAAAAACACATAAAAAGAAGAATATTGTCGAAAATTATCTTTTTTCGAAATATTCTTCTTATAGTTTATAGATTTACAATAACTAATTATTATAAACGACCTGAATCGTAATCCTTTAAGATTACATCATGTGCTCCGCCTTCTTTTATACTTACATTTGAAACCATTGTAAGTCTTGCTTTTTCATGTAATTCTGGAATTGATATAGATCCACAATTGCACATTGTTGATTTTATTTTACTAACAGTTATAGCAACATTATCTTTTAATGGTCCTGCATATGGAATTAGAGAATCAACTCCTTCTTCAAATGTTAATTTATTTTTTGCTTCTCCACCTAAATCATATCTTTGCCAATTTCTAGCTCTATTTGAACCTTCTCCCCAATATTCTTTCATAAATGTTCCATTTCTTTTTACTTTTCTTGAAGGACTTTCATCAAATCTTGCAAAATATCTTCCCATCATTACAAAATCTGCTCCCATAGCTAATGCTAAAGTAATATGATGATCATGAACAATTCCACCATCAGAACAAATTGGAATATATACACCTGTTCTTTCAAAATATTCATCACGTGCTTCAACAACATCCATTAAAGCACTTGCTTGTCCTCTACCAATACCTTTTGTCTCACGTGTTATGCAGATTGATCCTCCACCAACACCAACTTTAATAAAGTCTGCACCAGCGTCTGCTAAATAATAAAATCCATTTTTATCTACAACATTTCCTGCTCCAATTTTTACTGAATCTCCATAGTTTTGTCTTACCCAATCTATAGTATTTTTTTGCCATACTGAATATCCATCTGAAGAATCCATACAAAGCATATCTACTCCTGCTTCTACTAATGCTGGTATTCTTTCTTGATAATCTCTAGTATTAATTCCAGCTCCTACTATAAATCTTTTATTATCATCTAATAAAGAATTTGGATTTTCTTTATCTGACTCATAATCTTTTCTAAATACTAATGTATCTAAGTTTCCAAAATCATCTAATATTGGAAGACAACTTATTTTACACTCCCATATTAAATCATTTGCATCATGAAGTGATACTCCTCTTTTGGCATATACAAGTTTTTCTACTGGAACCATATATGTACTTACAGGTTCATCTAAAGAAACTCTTGATATTCTAAAGTCTTTATCTGTAACTAGTCCTAAAAATTTTCCATTGGCTGAACCATCTTCTGTAATCATAACTGTAGAGTGACCTGTTTCTTCTATTAAATTTAGCACCTCTCCAATTGTAGTATCTGGTTTAACATTTGAATCACTTGTTATAAATCCTGCCTTATATTTTTTTACATTTCTTACCATTTGAGCTTGTGATTCTATAGATTGTGCTCCATATATAAATGAACATCCACCTTCTCTTGCAAGAGCTATAGCCATCTTTTCTCCTGATACAGATTGCATTATTGCAGAAACCATAGGAATATTTGCACTATATTTTGGTTCTTCTCCTCTTCTATATTTTACAAGTGGTGTTTTTAAACTTACATTGTTTGGTATACATCTTTCATCTGTTAAATTTGGTAATAATAAAAATTCATTAAATGTTCTTGATATATCTTTTAATATTTCAGCCATTGAAATTTTCCTCCTTATATTTTTTCTATGTATTAATTATAACTATAATATTTTTTTAAATCAAACTATATTTAATAAAAACTATAATTTCTTTTTCATAAAGTAATACTTTTTACAATTCCATATTTTTATGTTATAATATATATGTATTATGTTACTTTTAACATTTTTCTTATGGAGGGATTAGCCTATGACAGCAACAGTAGTAGTAGCATTAGTAAAAATCATTGCCGCAATCGCAGGTATCTATGGAATCTGTAAGCTTGAAACATATCTTGAAAGCAAGCTCAATGAAACCTCTGGAAAACGGACTGATATGTTAATCATCACTTCGGTGTTTTCAGTTATCATATTATCTGTCTTCATCGTCTGCCAGGCGTGGTCCATATGTGGTCCTATTTTCCTTGCTTTCTTTGAAAAGATTCCCGTATAACTTGCATGCGAATCTCTGCACTATGAACCTATATTAAGGTACATTAAAAGACACCAACTTTAACCGGTTGGTGTCTTTTGCAATTTATTTCATATTTTTTATTCTTTCAATTGCTTCAAGTGTATTTTCTTTTGTTCCAAATGCAGTTAATCTAAAGTAACCTTCTCCACTTGGTCCAAATCCAACACCTGGTGTTCCAACAACATTTACTTCATTTAGTAATTTATCGAAAAATTCCCATGATGTCATTCCACTTGGAACTTTTAACCAAATATATGGTGCATTTACTCCTCCATATACTGTAAATCCTGCTTCTTGTAATCCTTCTTTTATTATTTTTGCGTTATTCATATAATAATTAATATTTTCTTTTATTTGTTTTTGTCCTTCTTCTGAATATACTGCTTCTGCTGCTCTTTGAACAGGATAAGAAACCCCATTAAATTTTGTTCCATGTCTTCTATTCCATAAAGGATTAATTGCTATTTCTTCTCCATCCTTTGTGTATCCTTTTAATTCTTTTGGCACAACAGTATATGCACATCTAACTCCTGTAAATCCTGCTGTTTTAGAAAAACTTCTAAACTCTATTGCAACTTCTTTTGCTCCATCTATTTCATATATTGAATGTGGAATATTATCTTCTGAAATATATGCTTCATATGCTGAATCAAATAATATTAATGATTTATTCTTTTTAGCATATTCTACCCATTTTGCTAATTGTTCTTTTGTTAATGTTGTTCCTGTTGGATTGTTTGGCAAGCATAAATAAATCATATCTGGAACTTTTTCTGGAAATTCTGGCACAAAATTATTACTTGATGTTGCAGGCATGTATATAATATTTTCAAACATTCCTGTTTTTTCGTTATATTTTCCACTTCTTCCAGCCATAACATTTGTATCTAAATATACTGGATATACTGGATCTGTAATTGCTACAGTATTTTCTATTCCTAATATATCTCCTATATTTCCGCAATCACATTTAGCACCATCTGAAATAAATATTTCATCAGCACTTATTTTTACTCCTCTTTTTGCATAATCAAATTCTACTATTTTTTCTCTTAAAAATTCATATCCTTGTTCTGGTCCATATCCTCTAAATGTTTCTGGATTTCCTAATTCATCAACAGCTTTATGCATTGCATCTAAAACTGCTGGCACTATTGGTCTTGTTACATCTCCTATTCCTAATTTTATAACCTTTTTTTCTGGGTTATTTTTTTGAAATTCTGCTACTTTTTTTGCTATAGTTGAAAAAAGATAGCTATCTTGTAAATTTAAAAAGTTTTCGTTTATATTAATCATAATTTTCTCCTTTTATGATTTTTGTTTAAAAAATTAATAAATTATTATTTAATTTTCTATATTTATATCATTATATACGTTTTTTTTCAATAGAATAAAACGTTACTTTTAAAATTTCTAATATTTAGTTTCCTTGAATTTTACATAATTCTATGATATACTCATCATGTTTTGAAACCATATAAATTATATTTTAACATCATAAGGAGGAGACTAATGATTACTAACTTTATTAAGGAAGTAAAAAAATTTTATTTAGAGGTATATGAACTTAATTTAAGAGAGTTAACTTTGCAAGAATTGCAGGACTTACAAAATCGTTTCAAAGCCTTTTACAATAGTCCAATTCTTTCTAAAAGGTCAAACGAAACAGAAAAGTTACACAACATTATAGCATTTGATGTATTATCTTTTTATTATCATTTCTGTCTTAAAGATAATTACGTAAAATATTATTTGGATTTTATGGATGATATTATATCAAATCCAGATAATTTGAATGATATTTATCTAAGATTTTGTAATAATGTCAATTTCACCATTAGTAAACTTATTTCAAGTACTACAGTTGTAGATACACCTATTTTGGATATTATTCTTAATTCAGACTTAGACTCTTATAATTATTTATATTATTATGGAGAAAATATTACAGATAATCATCTAAAAATAGTTGACTATTTTAATTCTGTTAGTGAAGATACTCTTACATCCATGGCTAATTGCGTTATTGATTCATTTTTCAGAGGATTGGATCACTCCAGAATTGACAGTACAAAAAAAGATTATACAATAGTTCACTATCCTATTGGTTTTGAAAAACTTGTAAAGAAAATTTATCAGCTTCTTGAGGGTAAGTTGAAAATTATTTTTAGCCTAACTGGTAATGACTTTGATAAACAATTATCACATAACCATAGGTATGACTATAATTCTTATCTTACACAAAAATATGTAGATAGTTATCTTTCTTGTTTTAAAGATGAACTTGCTAAACATCTAGAAACATATTCTAAGTATGCAGGTCCAATTTATATTGAAACCTTTGGAGAAAAACGTTTCATTCCCCAAAATGGTAATGAAGTTTTTGATAAAAATAAAGAACTTGCAACATTAAACAGTTCTTTTTATACTCAATACGCTATTATGTATGATGAGTATATTAGAAAAAATACTTCTTTTACTATTATTTCATATCCTTGTCCTGAGATTGGCAAAGATTTTGAAAGTATTTTTGATGAAACTATTGCTATTAATACTCTTGATAACGCAAAATATGAAGCTATACATCAATGCATAATTGATGTATTAGATACAGCTCAATATGTTAATATAACTGGGAAAAATGGAAATAAAACTAATTTAACAGTTGCACTTTCTGTTTTAGAAGATCCTACCTCTCAAACACTATTTGAAAACTGCTGTGCAGATGTAAATGTTCCAGTTGGAGAAGTTTTCACATCTCCAAAATTAAAAGGAACTAATGGTATTTTACATGTATCTGAAATTTATCTTAATGGTTGGAAATTTGTAGACTTATTTATCAAAATCCAAGATGGTTTAATTTTAGAATGTTCTTGCAAAAATTTCTCTACCGATTCAGAAAATGCAGAATATATTAATGAACATCTCCTTTTTGATAATGATACATTACCTATGGGAGAATTTGCTATTGGTACTAATACCCATGCTTATGTGATGGGAAATAAATATAGTATTAATGACAAATTAGATATTTTAATTGCTGAAAAAACTGGTCCCCATTTTGCATTCGGAGATACCTGTTATAGCATGGATGAGGATACTAAAGTTTATAATCCAGATGGTAAAGAAATTATTGCTAAAGATAATGAAATTTCCATCTTAAGAACTACAGATACCAGTAAAGCTTATTTTGGAGTTCATACAGATGTAACAATCCCTTATTATGAACTAGGAGATATTATTGCTATATGTAATAATACTAATATTCCTATAATTCATAATGGTAGATTTGTATTACCTGGAACAGAAGAATTGAATATTGAAGGAATGTAAGTAACCATATATCTTATAAGAAAAAGCCAAAAGATTAGAAATCAATCTTTTGGCTTTTTCACTATTTATTATTTAACTACAATATCTGCACAAAATACTTCTTAGTCCAACATCTATATCTATTTTTCCATTTTTAGAATTATAATCTAAATCTATTAATGAATCTAAAATTCCTTTTAATTCTTTCATTTTAAAATATGATGCTTGCTTTTTATATTTTGTAACTAAAAAAGTTTGATTTGGTCTTAAACTTAACGAATTTACTATATCTTTATTATTTTCAACTGCTATACGACATAAATAAATTTTTTTAAAATGGTTATATAATGTGATTAATATTTTTTGAAGTGCTTCTTTTTGATAAATTAAATTATCTAATACTTCTAACGCTTTATCTATTTTTCTTATAGCTAAATTATCTGTAAGTTCAAAAATAACACTATCTATTTGTTTTATTGATAATTGATTTACATCATTAACTGTTATAGTTCCTCCCATACCTGCATATTCTATTAATTTTCTTATTTCATTAATTAAAATTTCTAGATTTGTTCCAGCAATTTCAACTAAATAATTTAATGTACTTTCATCACAATTTACTTTATATAAATTACATATTTGTTTTAGTTTTTTTACAAGTTGAATTGGTTTTAATTCTTCTATATTACATATAATTCCATTTTCAGATATAGCTTCAAATACACTGTTTTTATCTGCTTCAGATTCTACAAAAACTAATACAACAGCATCTGTAATAGTATCCATATTATTTTTTATGAAATCTGCAATTTTTTCTTGAATAGGTGTTCCAGTCTTTTTTCTACCATCTTTTTTGAATAATCCTGAACTTCTAACTACAATAAGTTTTTTATCATATCCAAATGCTGGCATTTCTATGTCTGAAATAAGGTTGTCTATTGTTGATTCGTCTAACAATATATAATTTATTCCTAATAATAATTCTCCAAAGTTCTTTTTTATTTTGTTTACTGCTGTATCTATTAAATATTGTTCTCCACCATATAATAAATAAATTGGCTTTAATTCTTCTTGTATGCTTTTATTTAATGCGTCATATGATAAATCCATAAGTTACCTCTCCTTATAAATATACATATAGTATATCATAAATAGTAAATTAATCAATTGAATTTTTGGGGACGTATAAATAATTTCTTTAATTAAATTGTTATTGTGCTAGTATTGAAAATAAATATTTTTTTAATTTATATAATTTAATATTATAAATTAATTATTAGTAGTATTTCAAGTAATATAATTTATTCATTGCGAATTCTCGGTATTCCGTCGTACTTTATAGTAGAACTATTATTTTTTAA
>JAAGKN010000229.1_pt1 | contig 58618 bp, 52 predicted proteins | sample 6206371 | NCBI WGS metagenome assembly JAAGKN01 (sample SAMN11533720, study PRJNA540317) | gut metagenome | isolation source: fecal pellets from male and female animal of same cohort | host: Peromyscus leucopus | place: USA:CA | collected 2017 | reverse complement strand
TTGGTCACGAAGTGAGCCTGCCATGCAACCTCCATGATGAAACGAACTGCAAGACGGGTGTCGGGTTGGCGCCGCAGAATACGTCAACAACGTAGAGAGTCTTGTCGGAAAGTTCCTTACCGCTTTATCGCGGAGCTTGTCCCATACTTCTGTTGAGATAGGCTTGTTGTCGTTCTTATATTCTTCGGAAGTCCACCATACGGTGTTCTCTGTAACCTCATCCTTTACAAGATATTTATCTTTGGGAGAACGGCCTGTGTAAACGCCTGTGAATACGTCTACTGCGCCAAGATCAGTCACGATACCTTTCTCATAACCTTCGAGAGAGGGATTGGTTTCATCTTTGAAAAGTTCATCGTAAGATGGATTGTGAATGATTGTTTTCACATCTTTGATCCCATACTGGGACAAATCAACTGTGCTCATAATCTTTTTTGTATATTGGGTTATTTTTTCTCTTTTCAATCATATAGTCTCTTCCCGGACATTCTCAAATATGTCGGGAGGAGATCTTTATCCGGCCCAAACATCGAATGGCCGGAGCAACTACCTGTAGAACAAATTCATTACTGAATAGTACTGCAAAGGTAGATATAAATTTTGTTAATTGCAAAATTTTGCTCCCAACGCCCTTATTCACAAACATCAGCTCACTTTTCCCTTCTGTTTCCAATAGTTAAAAGCAATTTAAATCAAACATTTCGTATAATAGCCACTTTTATCTAAATCTTTTTTTGCGCTTATTTGATTTATTTATATATTTGCCGTAACAACATATAATTATTGTTTAGTTGTGCAACACCGCCAAGTCATATAAGGCACCGCCAAGTCATATAAGACCCTGTCGGCATTTCTACTCCGAATAATTATCATCAAAATATACCACTATGAGAAAATCTTTACTCACTGCAAGCTTCCTGTTGGCGACTTTAGCCGTCAACGCCGCTTCAATTGATTTCACCTACGACCTGACAGGCTCTGACGAGTATCTGCTCTACGGCACAAAAAAAGCCGAGACGTATGATATCGCCATCAAGGTTGCCGATCCCTCTCTTGTAGGAGCGAAAGTTACAAAAATGGCTGTTCCCTTCCCTCTTGCAAAAGATATGGCTTCTGAATATTCAGCCTGGATGACAACTGAGCTCAAGCTTGATAACAAGAAGAACGCTCCCAACATCTGCTCACAGGAACCTGTAGTCGAAAACCAAATGCTTTATGTCACTTTCGACGAGCCCTACACATTGACTGAAGAGGGTGTATATGTGGGATATAGCTTCGTGATCTCTGAAGTAAACTCAAACAATCCCGACGCTCGCTCAATGCCTATTGCAGTGCAGTATGGCGAAACACCGGATGGTTTCTACCTCCACACTTCCCGCTCCAACCTCAAATGGAAAGACCAGGTGGCGAAACTCGGTGCGGTAAGCTGTATTTCGGTCACTCTCGAAGGCGACAACCTGGCAGCCAACGCAGCCCGTGTGACAAACGATTTCAAACTATTCGCAAGCAAGGAATCAAAGAGTGTCGCCGTGACTATCTACAACCATGGTACAGATCCCATCAACAATGTTGAATATTCATACACCATCGGCGATCTGAAAGGAACAGGAACATACGCACTTGAGACCCCGCTCGCCGGCATATTCAACCTTTCCACAAACGTTCCCCTTCCGGTAGAGGTTCCCGAGACAAACGGAATTTATCCTATCTCCCTTACCATCGACAAAGTGAACGGAGCAGAAAACAAGGATATCGCCCGCACAATGAATTCCGAAGTGGAGGTGGTTCCCTTCATTCCTGTTAACCGTCCTATCGTGGATGAGTACACCGGCCTATGGTGTGGATGGTGTCCCCGTGGATATGTGGCTCTTGAGACAATGGCTGAGAAATATGGCCACGATTTCGTTGCAATGGCCTGGCATAATGGCGACGACATGGAGATCACCACACGTTTCCCCAACAATGTATCAGGATTCCCCTATGCATACATGAACCGTTCAAAAGGTATCGACCCGGGCGAAATCGAAGGTCTCTGGCCTAAATACAGAGTGGAGACTCCGGTAGGTGAAATTGCCTGCGATCTCAACTGGGCAGACGAGGAGCACACTATCCTGAAGGCCACTTCAAGCGTCCGCTTTGTAAAGGATATCAACGATGAGCAGTATCGTGTGGCATTCGCATTTGTCTGCGACGGACTCAGCGATCCTCTCTGGAAACAGTCAAACTATTACAGCACACAGAAACCCGGCTCACTCGTGGGCAAATATGCTGACCTTTTCGTAGGCACTTCTTCTTCCGTAAGAGGACTTACATTCAATGATGTTACAGTATATGCAAAGGACTACACCGGTATCGACGGAACTATCCCCGCTGAGATAAAGGAGAATGTCACCTACACTTACGATTACGAGGTGCCCATTGCAAATATGGTAAGCACAAAGAAGAAAGTATTGGTAGGTGACGGATCTAAAGTGCGTTGTATCGCCCTTCTCTTCGACGGTCAGAAAAACTTCGTGAACGCCTTCTCATCAGGTTATGTCGGTGAAAGCTCTGCTGTAAACACAGTGAACGCTTCTGCTGAGCTTCTGAACACTGTTTACTACGACCTCGCAGGCCGCCGTGTGGCTAATCCTGAGAAGGGTATCTACATCAAGGTTGATGAATACTCAAATGGTGTCCGCAAATCTGCAAAGGTAATCAGATAATATTTCCCAGTGTCAGAAAATGCAGATATCAGCTGCTGATTTCTGATCTGATTCACATAGGATTCCCCGGAAAAGCATCGGCTTCTTTCCGGGGAATCTGAATTTTATAAGTTTATGGATTTTACTGCATCTATCGTTGTTCACAAGCCTGATTCACGCCAGCTTAAGGAGTGTCTGGAATCGCTGGTTCCGGAAGGGGCCGCCGTTACTGTAATCGACAACAGCCCTGAAGGGGAGGCTCTTTCCGACAAGGCTCCGGATCTGATGAACGACAGTCTGTTCTCAGGAGTGGAATATATCCGGGTAGAAAACCGTGGCTTCGGGGCAGGACACAATGTAGCCATCAGAAAAGCTCTTGATAGGGGAAGCAAGTGGCATCTTGTGCTTAATGCAGATGTATGGTGGAGAGGAGATGTGGTAAGAAAGATGATAGGGCATATGAAATCGGATCCTGAAATCGGGATGATGATGCCAAAAGTGTTCTATCCCGATGGCATGCTGCAGTTTGCCCACCGTATGCTCCCCACCCCTTTCGACCTCTTCGCCAAACGTTTTCTGCCGCAATGTCTCATCAAGAAACGTATGAGACGGTATCTCCTCGCCGATATCGACCCTGATCTCCCTCTCGACACCCCTTACCTTTTGGGAAGTTTCCTCCTTTTCCGCACAGAGGCGCTCAGAAAGGAGGGATTGTTTGATGAAAGATTTTTCATGTATCCGGAAGATATCGACATCACACGACGCATCCATCGCAATTGGAAAACAATGTATTGGCCGGAGGTTGAGATTGTGCATGCACATGCCGCCGCTTCGCGCAAAAGCGGCAGGATGCTGAGAATACATATCGAAAATATGATCCGCTATTTCAATAAATGGGGATGGATTTTCGATTCGGAGCGCAGAAAAATGAACAAAAGGCTGCGCAGGGATGCACAGCCTTCCGGATATCATGTGAATGGACGTGGCTAAGTTACCAGCCAACGCCATTTACCGGGCGATAGAGATATGTGATGGTGCGGTTGGATGTAAACCACTGCATCCATAATGTGGAGCCGGTAAACCAATAGTTCATCGTTGCGGGATTTCCATACTCATACTGGATATTGATCTGATAACGTGATGATCCATATGAGGCATCCTGACAATAATATCCGATACGCTCTGAGTATGGTTCGCCATGGGAATAGTAATAATACATTCCGCGGCCATTGCCGTTGAAATAAAGCCAGTTGGTATCAAATTGAGTCACAGGCATATCATTTGCCTGCACAAGCTGCCAGTAGCCGTCAAGACGACTGTCGTAAAATGAATCCCAGCCATAGGGGGGAGAGGGATACCAGTCGTCCTCTCCGCAGGATGTAAGCGTAAGGACCGGCAGAAGCATCAGCCCCAATGCAATCATGGAAAGTTTTTTCATCTTATCTTATTTTTTTATTTTTTAGTTTTTGCTCAAATAAATCATTCGTCAGAAACAAATTGCCCCCTCCTCATAACTCATGACTATGACCTATGACTTACCTAAAACTCCGTGAAGCAATAAGGAAGGAGACTCGCCACACTCGGGAATATCAGTACACGCTCCCTGCCATAAAGAATCACCTCGATTGTGCCATACATCTTTTCATATTCAAGCAATGCTTGCCGGCAGGCTCCGCATGGGGATATAGGGTCGGCCTGAAAGCATGAATCCCAGGGGGTGTCGTCAGGACGCCCATCCGAAGTCCAGGCTGCTATCGCAATTCTCTTCATCCCTATTCCGGGATAATGGGCAGAGGCATAATATACAGCAGTGCGCTCGGCACACATCGACGAGGGGTAAGCGGCATTCTCCTGATTCGAGCCTGTGACAATCTCTCCGTTAGCCATCTGTATGGCGGCTCCTACATGAAAACGGGAATATGTGGCAAGCGACGACCGTGTAGCTGATTTAGCCTTCTCCACAAGCCACCGACGTTCACCCTCCAGCTCTGTATAGCTATATTCCTTTACATCAATCTCAATTTTAATCTCTTTCATATTCTTGTTCTTGGCATGTAACAGACACACTCCCCTCCCCCCGCCTGCCGATAGATGAACAGACAGGTAAGTCTCCCCTCTTTTTATAAAGGAGAAAAGGGGGCAGTCATTTTATTTAGTAACAATTATAAACACTTTTTTATTGCCTGACAAACAATTTCACCCGCAATTTCATTAATTTTGAATAATATTCCTCTTTTAGGAACTCTTGAATCTCATTCCTTAGAGTGTGTTTGAATTTCATACCTTAGGTTCTCTTCCACTTACCGGATTGAAATAGAGAGAGACAGATATCTGATTATTACGGCTCAATTATGAATCGCTTTTTAAAATTCTTAATCCTTTCAGCAATAGCCTTTTCCTACGGATTTGCTTCCGGCGCGGGGAATTCATCCCGCAGCAATGCCGGTGCCGATCCTTATTCGACATATATAGAGAAATATTCATCCATGGCTGTGGAACAGCAGCAGAAACATGGTATCCCCGCTTCAATCACTCTCGCCCAAGGGCTTCTTGAAAGCGCTGCCGGACGCTCCACTCTCGCCACAAGAGGGAACAATCACTTCGGAATAAAATGCCACAACACATGGCCGGGCGACACTTTGCTGCGCGATGATGATGCGGCGAATGAATGTTTCCGCGCATATCCCGACGCGCTTCAGAGCTTCGACGATCATTCCTTATTCCTGAAAAAGAAACGGTATGAGAGGCTGTTCTCACTCTCCCCTACCGACTATAAAGGCTGGGCCACAGGATTGAAACAGTGTGGATATGCCACAGATCCGAATTATGCCTCCCGCCTTATTGCAATCATCGAGCGCTATGCCCTTTACAATTTCGACCTCGACACAGAGGTAGTGGCGGAGGAGACAGCCGGGTTCATAGCCCAGCTGTTGCGAACATCCCACCCCGTAAGGCGCTATCGCGGACTGCATTATGTGATAGCCGCCCCCGGAGACACATACTCATCAATCGCCGCCGAATTCAATCTCGATCCGGAAAAACTGAGACTCTATAATGATGCCGAGGCCGACGGCCCCATAAAGGATTGGGAAGAGGTGTATCTTGAGATGAAGAAAGATACAGGGCCAGAGGATGTAAGCAAGGCTACTATCGGACAGGATGAGACGATACATTCGGTGGCACAGCGTTTTGGGGTGAAAATGGAATATATTCTCGCCCTCAACCCTAAGGCAAAGGATAAGCCGGGCGAACGCCTGCGACTCCGCCAGAACAAATAGCCCCCCGATAATTGAGCAGAAAAAAAATTGGAAACTTAGCCCTCGTCCAATGACCTCGTTTAAACGAGGTCATTAAAACAAAGTCTGTAAAAACAATGTATGTAATTCTTTTTCAGATTTTTTTGTTGGGTTGAAAAGAAACAATTATCTTTGCAAATTGAAATTGGGCAGGTTTAATGCCCGTGTATTCCCTGAAGATGCCCGGAGATTACTGCGGATTCAAGGGATAAAAAGGAATGCCTCTGTAGTTCAACGGATAGAATAGAAGTTTCCTAAACTTTAGATAGGAGTTCGATTCTCCTCGGAGGTACAATATGTTTTAACTACGGAGAGGTTGATTCAATCTCTTCACAACTTTTTTAGTTTTGGGAAAGTTTTCGCAATATAAAGTTCAGCTGGCTTCCTTATCCGACGGACTTCACCAGCAGGACTTTGAGGTTACTACCGAACTCTTCAAAAATATGGAGAACAGGGATGTGATCTCAGCAGATGTGAAGGTGCATCTCGATATAGTGAAGAAGAACGATACTTACGACTGCACTTTCCATTGCAAGGGGATGCTTCAGATTCCATGCGACAGATGTCTTGACGCATTGGACCATGAAGTGGACACAACTTATCATGTTGTCGTGAAATATGGCGACAGATATGACGACGGAGCGGATGATCTCCTGATTATTCCCGACTCTGACCTCTACCTCAATGTGGCTTACATCCTCTACGACACAATTTTGCTGACTATCCCGTTGCGGCATGTGCATCCTCTCGGGAAATGCAACCGCGCCATGGCTGCCGCCCTTCACCGTCATCGCAGCAGCGTTGATGATGAGGAAACAGAAGAGGCTCTTGATGAGATTGATTCCGAAATGGAATCCGGAGATTCCGAAGATTAATCCCTTCTGAAGCGGAGGCCCTTTTTTAAAACCGACCTTCTCCCGGAAAAAAGCCGTAGCAGGCTTTATGATTTCCGAATCCAGGCTATCAGTCGAAAGAGAGGCCTTTCTTACGATTGATGCCGATATATCCCCTTCCGTAAGGAGGAAGCGCCCGCAAGGGCTTTTTGAATTAAAAATAAATTAAAAACATAAAAAAAAATGGCACATCCTAAACGCAGACAATCGCACACCCGCACCGCGAAACGTCGCACTCACGACAAAGCTCTTATCCCCACAATCGCTATCTGCCCCAACTGCGGCGCATGGCACGTTTACCACACCGTTTGCGGTGAATGCGGATACTATCGTGGCCGTCAGGTGCTCGATAAGCCCGTTTCGATCTAATCGACAGGATTAGATAAATTTATTGATTCCTCGCTCGCGCCGTCTGGTAAGATTGTGAAACATTACCGGCGGCGTGGACGTTATTATAAGTGCACGCGCCAACCGGTGGCCGCCTGTTTCAAAGGGCATTTTCCCGGAGGGCGTAAAACACTTCTTTAATTTGTCTTTATTATGCTTAACGCTAAGATAAGCGGAATCGCATCATACGTGCCCGAGGACATCCTCGACAACGAGATGCTCTCGAAAATGGTCGATACCAACGACGAGTGGATCACCACCCGCGTAGGCATCAAAGAACGCCGCATTCTTAAAGACCAATCGCTCGGTTCAAGCTTTCTCGGAGCTAAGTCGGTTGAAAAACTTCTCGCTGATTGCAATGTAGACCCGCTGGAGATAGATCTTCTTATCTGCGCTACATCAAATCCCGACTATAGATTCCCCTCTACAGCCTCTGTGATAGCTTTCCAGACCGGCATGACCAACGCTTATGCCTATGATATCCAGGCCGCTTGTGCCGGATTCATCGTCACTCTCCAGGCTGCAAGAGCTTACGTTCAGGCCGGACTTTACAAGAAAGTTGTGGTTGTTGCCGCTGAAAAAATGTCGTCAATGACCAATTATGAAGACCGTGCCACATGCCCTCTCTTCGGTGACGCCGCAGGCGCTGTGCTTGTAGAGCCTACTGATGAGCCTGTGGGAATCATGGATGGTGAATTCCATGTGGATGGTGAAGGCCTGCCTCACCTTCTGATGAAAGCCGGCGGTTCGGTTAAACCCGCTTCTCACCAGACTGTTGACGATGGAGATCATTTCATCTATCAGGAAGGACGTGTGGTTTACAAAAATGCGGTCAGAGATATGCTGACATCATCACAGAATGTGATGAAACGCAACAATCTCTCCGTTGACGATATAGATTGGTTTGTGCCTCATCAGGCCAACTTGAGAATTATCGAGGCCGTGGGTGGCCGAATTAAGATTCCCGAGGAGAAGATTCTGGTCAACATCCAGCATTACGGTAACACGTCGGCCGCTTCGATTCCTCTGTGTCTCGACGAGTACAAGAACAAACTCAAGAAGGGGACAAGATCGTCATGACCGCTTTCGGAGCCGGCTTCACCTGGGGCGCCATGTACCTCATCTGGGCCATCGACCCGAAATAATCAGCGAAACGCCATCATCCGGCAATTCAGCCGGCAATATCTATAAAGCGGCAATCGGAGGGGAGTCCATCCGGATGCCGCTTTTTTATTGCCGAACTCTTTCTCCCGTATGGTTGTTCTTATATTAGGGAACATTCATCGGCAGGCATATCTGCCCGGGATGCCCGGTTTAGAATATCATCAATTATGGAAGAAAACAACGAAATCAAAGAGATGCAGCATAAGGCCGGCTTTGTCAACATTGTCGGCAATCCTAATGTTGGTAAATCGACATTAATGAATGATCTTGTAGGGGAGCGTATTTCGATAATCACTTCAAAAGCGCAGACCACAAGACATAGAATAATGGGCATTGTCAACACGCCTGAATATCAGATCGTGTATTCCGACACTCCGGGTGTGCTCAAACCGAAATACAAACTTCAGGAATCGATGCTCGAATTCTCCGAAGGCGCGCTTACCGATGCCGATATCCTTCTCTATGTCACCGATGTGGTGGAGGATCCGGAGAAAAACAAGGATTATCTCGACAAGGTGGCTAAGGAAAAGATTCCTGTGCTGCTTGTGATCAACAAGATCGACCTCGTGAAGGGAAATGATGAGCTTGAAGCTTTAATCGACCGCTGGCAGAAGCGTCTGCCGAATGCGGAGATTTTCCCTACAAGCGCAAAGGAACATTTCAATGTGGAGAATCTCAAAAACCGCATTGTGGAGCTTCTACCCGTTTCTCCCCCCTTCTTCGGGAAAGACGCGCTCACCGACAAGCCGGCACGTTTCTTCGTGACTGAGATAATCCGTGAGAAACTGCTCCTCAACTATGACAAGGAGATCCCTTACAGCACTGAGGTGCTTGTGGAGAAATTCGAGGAGAAGGAGGGTGCAATACATATTATGGCCGTCATTTATGTGGAGCGTGATTCTCAGAAAGGGTATCATTATCGGCAAGCAGGGCACAAAGATTAAAAAAATCGGTATCGAGGCCCGTGAGGATATTGAAAAATTCTTCGGCAAGAAGGTTTATCTCGAACTTTTCGTGAAAGTGGAGAAAGACTGGCGAAACCGTGAGAATAAGCTCCGTCAGTTTGGATATATCGAATAAAAAGGAGCTGATTGCGGCTCTTGGATGCAAATCGTCCGCAATGTAAAAAAAACGGATTATTTATCCGTGCAATACACATTTACAAGTCAGCAGGAATTGATTTTCCCGCTGACTTCCAGAAAATTTCAGACAATGAGCAAACTTATTGCAATAGTAGGACGTCCGAATGTGGGTAAATCTACCCTGTTCAACCGTTTGACGCAGACGCGTCGCGCCATAGTCGACGACACCGCGGGCACAACCCGCGACCGTCAATATGGCAAAGTTGACTGGTGTGGCCAGGAATTCTCTATCGTCGACACCGGCGGATGGGTGGTAAACTCCGACGACATCTTCGAGGAGGAGATCAACAAGCAGGTGCATATTGCCATCGAGGAGGCTGACGTGATCCTCTTTGTGGTGGATGCCTCTACCGGCGTGACCGACCTTGACGACAAGGTGGCGCAGATTCTCAGAAGAAGCAAAAAACCGGTGATTCTTGTGGCCAACAAGGAGGATATCGGCGATGCAAGATACAATGTGCCGGAGTTCTACTCGCTCGGTCTTGGCGACCCTATCGAGGTTTCATCAGCCAATGGCAGCGGCACAGGCGATCTCCTTGATGAGATCGTAAAGGATATGCCTCAGAAAGAGGAGGATGTGGCGCCTGAGGAGGATGTGGCCAAGTTTGCCATCGTAGGACGCCCGAACGCCGGAAAATCCTCGCTCATCAACGCCTTTATCGGCGAGGAGCGTCATATCGTGACCGACATCGCCGGCACGACGCGCGATTCCATCTATCACCGTTACAATAAGTTCGGCTTTGATTTCTATCTTGTCGACACGGCCGGAATCCGCAAGAAGCAGAAAGTGAACGAGGATATCGAGTATTACTCTGTGATCCGCTCAATCCGTGCCATCGAGGCTTCTGATGTGTGCATCCTGATGATTGATGCCACACGTGGCATTGAGGCTCAGGACGCCAATATATTCTCGCTTATACAGCGCAATAGAAAGGGATTGGTGGTGTGTGTCAACAAATGGGATCTTGTCACAGACAAATCAATCACCGCCCAGAAGCATTTTGAGGATGCTATCCGTAATAAATTCGCACCCTTCACCGACTTCCCCATCATTTTCACTTCCGCGCTCACAAAGCAGAGAATTTATAAAGTACTGGAGACAGCCATTGATGTCTATGCCAACAGGAAGCGTGTGATACCCACTTCCCAGCTCAACACCTATATGCTTGAGCAGATCGCCATAACACCTCCCCCCTCAAATAAGGGTAAGTTTGTGAAGATCAAGTATGTCACAATGCTTAAGGATGCGATAATCCCGACATTCGTGTTCTTCTGCAATCTTCCCCAATGGGTGAAGGAGCCTTACCGACGTTTCCTCGAAAACAAAATCCGCGAACACTGGGATTTCCACGGCACCCCAATCGCCATCTTCATGCGCGACAAATCTTAAAAAAGAGACAAATAAATACGCAAAAAAGCTTCAGATTAAAAATCTGAAGCTTTTTTGCGTAATCATGAATCTTTGTGTGGATTCGGAGAAATCCCTGATTCCTTATCCTTCGACATCGACATCAAAATCATCTCCGAAGAGATCCTCCGGTGTGTCATCATCTCCGCCGAAAGGGTCGTCTGACAGCTCTTCATTCTCGTTATCAGCCTCTTCTTCATCGGCAGAAGTCTTTGCAGCCGTTCTCTTTGAGGGGGTTGCAACTCCTTTCAGACGGTTGGCTTCACGCTCCTCTATCATGGCATTTTTCACCGCTTCCGCGAGCTCCTCGAACAGTTCAGGATTATCATCAAGCACACGTTTCACACCATCACGCCCCTGTCCTAATTTAGAGCCGTTGTAGCTGAACCATGATCCCGATTTCTTGACTATATTGTATTCTACAGCATAATCAAGCACCTCTCCAGCACGTGAAATACCCTGACCGTAGATTATATCAAAGACGGCTCTTGTAAACGGCGGAGCCACTTTATTCTTCACTACCTTAACTTTGGTTTCACGTCCGATCACTGTGTCTCCATCCTTCAGATATTGACCTCCCCGGATATCAAGACGCACGGATGCATAGAATTTCAAGGCATTTCCACCGGTTGTGGTTTCCGGATTACCGAATGATATGCCGATTTTCTCTCTTATCTGATTGATAAATATACAGCATGTGCGGGTTTTGGCGATAGAACCTGTAAGCTTACGCATCGCCTGCGACATCAGGCGCGCATGAAGACCCACATTCTTGTCGCCCATCTCACCCTCAATCTCAGCCTTCGGAGTCAAAGCCGCCACAGAGTCGATCACAAGCACATCGATAGCTCCTGAGTTGATAAGCTGCTCGGCGATGTCAAGTGCCTGCTCGCCGTTGTCGGGCTGTGCAATCCAGAGATTATTGACATCCACACCCAATTTCTCGGCATAGAAACGGTCGAAAGCATGCTCGGCATCCACAATCGCGCAGATTCCTCCCTGCTTCTGAGCCTCGGCAATCACATGAATGGCAAGAGTGGTCTTTCCTGAAGACTCCGGACCATAGATCTCCGTGATTCTGCCTCTCGGCAAGCCTCCCACTCCAAGAGCGAAATCAACTCCGAGCGACCCTGTGGGCACAACCTCCACATCCTGGATAGCATCTGCGCCAAGACGCATCATTGTGCCTGCTCCGAAATCTTTCTCGAGATTGGCCATTGTCATCTCAAGCGCTTTCCTTTTCTGCTCCGCATCTGTGACACGGACAGCCGGCCCTTTTGTGGCCACTTTCTTTTTTGCTGCCATATATTGTGTGTATTTTTTCTTTATTGCAAAGATAACAATTCAGTCCGCCAATTGCCAACTCGCTCCAATTAAATATTCTTAACTGAAAAAAGGCTACTGCAAAATTCTTGCAGCAGCCTTTCTATTTTTCATCCGCTTTCGGAATTATTTGAGTTTCGCTTTGATTTTAGCGGTCTCCTTCCTCGTAGCCGGGCTTGTCGAGAAGGGCGAACATATTCTTCTTATATGCCTCAACACCGGGCTGATTGAAGGGATTCACGCCAAGCATATAGCCGCTGATGCCACATGCTTTCTCGAAGAAATAGATCAGCTGTCCGAGTGTGTGTTCATCGAGCTTGTCGAGCTCGATGCGCATGTTGGGCACGCCACCCTCTACGTGGGCGATCTTTGTGCCGAGCTCTGCCATCTTGTTTACTTCATCCACACCCTTGCCGGCAAGATAATTGATTCCGTCAAGGTTGGCCTCATCTGAAGGGATACGCTTGCTCAACGCCGGCTTCTTCACTGAAAGCACAGTCTCAAACAATGTGCGCTCACCATCCTGGATATATTGACCCATGCTATGGAGGTCGGTAGTGAAATCAACTGATGCCGGGAAGATTCCCTTTCCATCCTTTCCTTCACTCTCGCCATAAAGCTGTTTCCACCATTCTGCGAAATAATGAAGTTTCGGATTATAGTTGACCATGATCTCTATCTTCTTGCCGCTCTGATAAAGGGCGTTGCGCATACATGCGTATCTCTGCGCGATGTTATCCGGACCCGGATGGGCTGTATCGCGTTCCATATCGGCAGCGCCGGCCACGAGCTTGGCGATATCATGTCCTGCACATGCGATGGGGAGCAGGCCCACGGGAGTGAGCACAGAGAAGCGACCGCCTACATTGTCGGGAATTACATATGTCTCATAACCTTCCTGAGTGGCGAGGGTGCGGAGAGCGCCCTTGGTGGCATCTGTAACAGCCACGATGAGATCTTTGGCAGCCTCTTTACCGGCCTGCTTCTCAAGCAGTTCCTTGAGGATACGGAAAGCGATGGCGGGTTCGGTGGTGGTGCCTGATTTGGAAATTACAATGATACCGAATTTCTTACCTTCAAGAAGGGTTTCAAGATCGGCAAGGTAATCCTCACCTATATTCTGGCCGGCATAAATCACTTTCGGTGAATTTGCCACCGGTGCGTAGTATTCATCAAACGAACCTGCAAGCGCGGTGTTTACCGCTTTAGCTCCAAGATAGCTGCCTCCGATTCCAACACATACCACATATTCACATTCCTTTCTCAGGCGTGCTGCCGTGGCATTGATTCTTGAAATCAAAGTCTCATCTATTTCAGAGGGGAGTTTCACCCAACCTAAAAAATCATTTCCCGCTCCGTTGCCCTCCATAAGAGTGGAAAGAGCCTCTACGGATGTATTGTTCAATCCTTCATACTGTTTCTCTGCAAAATAGACAGCATGTTCGATGTTCAATTCAATTGTCCTCATTTCAACTTGTTTTTGAGTTATATATTTTTTACCTGTAAGTGCTGTTTTTTTGAAATTTCCTTCCCTGCCGAGGTTTGGAAATTCAATGCTGTGGCTCACTGCCGCATACTATCTTGCGACAGGCCACATCTATATCAACCATTGGAAATTCAGTTTGGTTCAGCTGAATGTATCTATCACGGATGTGATAGCTTTTCTCGCGCTTTTCCCCTCATATAGAACGGAATATACGAAGTCAAGAACGGGCATCTCCACTTTTCCTTCGAGACGGTTGATCTCATGGATACATTTTGTGCCGTAATAGCCTTCAGCCACCATCGGCATCTCCATTTTTGCAGCCGTCACGCTCAGCCCCTTTCCTATCATGGAGCCGAAATTATGATTACGGGAGAATTTGCTGTAAGCTGTGACAAGGAGGTCGCCAAGATATGCAGAGCGGCATATATCGCGGTTTTCAAGCGGAGAGACGGCATCCACAAAGCGACGCATCTCCCTCAAGGCGTTGCATACGAGCATAGCCATGAAATTATCGCCTGCCTTCATTCCATTGATCATTCCGGCAGCAATGGCGTATACATTCTTCAAGACAGCTCCATATTCAATTCCTTCCACATCATTGCTCAGGATTGTCTTGAGCTTCTTCCCTGTAAGAAGGGCTGCGAATCTCTTCCCAAGTTCCGGATCATGACATCCGATTGTAAGATAGCTGAGACGCTCAAGAGCCACTTCCTCGGCATGGCATGGACCTCCGATAACGAGAAGTCGATCTCCGTCGCATCCGAATTTATGACGGAAATAATCCGTCACGATCATATTCTCGTCAGGAACAATTCCCTTTACAGCCGACACTATCACTTTTCCGCTTATATCGACATTGATTTTATCCACCGTAGCCTTGAAATAGGGCGACGGAACTGCAATGACAAGCGTGTCGGCATCCTTACAGGCCGCGTTTATGTCGGAATGGAAATCCACTCTGCGCACATCAATCGAGGCATCTGTAAGATATACCGGATTGTGGCCATATTTGATAAATTCATCTATTCTGTCGGGACGACGAACATACCAGCTTATGCGATCGCAATTGTCAAGAAGAAGTTTTGCCAGAGCTGTCGCCCAGCTTCCACTTCCGATCACAGCCACTTTTCCCGAAGTTTCATTCATGGTGACTAAGTATAATTCCCTCCTTTTTTCGTTCAGAAACCGGCAGGATTTTCATCTCCACCGGCCCGGGGATTTGTGCAAACTTAAATGATACACACCCGCACCTTTACGGATAAAGGTTCGGATGTGCATGAGTCTTATATACGTGATATTTATATACGTGATTTTACCGGAGTTGGCTTATTTATTCTCAGCTTCCTCCTCTTCCTGATTTTCCTTGTTCTGTTTCTTCTCGGGACGCATCTGCGGGAAGAGCAACACTTCCTGGATGGTTGACTGGCCTGTCAGGAGCATCGCCAGACGGTCCATGCCGATGCCCATGCCCGATGTCGGAGGCATACCGTATTCGAGGGCGCGGATGAAGTCGGCGTCGATGATCATAGCCTCGTCGTCGCCCTTGTCGGCAAGTTTCATCTGCTCGACAAAGCGCTCGTACTGGTCGATCGGGTCGTTGAGCTCGCTATATGCGTTGGCAAGCTCCTTGCCGTTGACCATCAACTCGAAACGCTCGGTAAGCTCCGGGTTGTTGCGGTGACGTTTGGTGAGGGGCGACATCTCGATCGGATAATCGATGATGAATGTGGGCTGAATGAAGCTGCCCTCGCATTTCTCTCCGAATATCTCATCGATAAGCTTACCCTTACCCATTGAAGGATCTGTCTCGATCCCCGCCTCTTTACAGAATTGGCGCAATTCCTCTTCCGATTTGCCGGTGATGTCAAATCCTGTTGCCTCACGTATGGCATCGGTCATGGTAAGACGCTTGTAAGGAGCCTTGAAGGAGATCGTGTTGTCGCCTACGGTCACTTCCGTGGTGCCGTTTACGTCGATGACAGATCTTCTCGAGCATCTCTCCGTGAAGTTCATCATCCAGTTATAGTCCTTGTAGCAGACATAGATCTCCATACATGTGAACTCGGGATTGTGCGTGCGGTCCATTCCCTCGTTGCGGAAATTCTTGGAGAACTCATAGACACCCTCGAAACCACCCACAATGAGACGCTTCAGATACAACTCGTCGGCGATGCGGAGATACAGGGGAATGTCGAGGGCGTTGTGATGTGTGATAAACGGACGTGCGCTCGCTCCTCCGGGAATGCTCTGGAGAATGGGGGTCTCAACCTCGATATATCCGTGAGAATTGAAAAATTCTCGCATTGAATTGAACATACGGGTGCGTTTGAGGAATATCTCGCGGATTCCGGGATTCACCACAAGGTCAACGTAACGCTGACGATATCTCTGCTCAGGATCGGTAAAGGCATCATATGCTTTTCCTTCCTTCATCTTTACGATGGGAAGCGGACGGATGCTCTTGGACAATACGGTAAGCGACTGGGCATGAATTGAGATCTCTCCGGTTTTTGTACGGAACACATATCCTTTGATTCCGATGAAGTCGCCTATGTCAAGAAGCTTCTTGAATACAGTGTTGTAAAGCTCCTTATCCTCTCCGGGACAAAGATCATCGCGGCTGATATAGATCTGGATACGCCCTTCAGAGTCTTGCAACTCCACAAATGAGGCCTTTCCCATTATGCGGCGGCTCATGATTCGGCCGGCCACACTTACTTCACGCTTAGGCTCAAGATTATCGTCAAAATTTTCTTTTATCTCCTTTGAATATCCTGTTACGACATATTCCGGCGCCGGATAGGGTTCGATTCCCATGTTGCGCAGGGTTTCCATACTGTTGCGTCGTACAATTTCCTGTTCGTTCAATTCCTGATTTGCCATACTTCTTATTTCTATTTGTGCAAATATACAAATTTTTAAGGGGCTGTTCAAATTGTTGAGGCCATTACCCTTATTTTCACGCTGTCACACATCCGGAGCATCTGTTTTCAGGCTCTCTCTACCGGCTTCAATACGCTTGGCAAGCATGATGAATTCCTCCACGCCGAGACGCTCGGGACGCAGCTGCATGATCGGGTCGGAAAGGAGCGGACTTCCTGCCGGAATCAATCCCGAAAGGGAGTTGCGGAGTGTCTTGCGACGCTGGCCGAAACTGGTTTTCACAATATTCTTGAATAGTTTCGCGTCGCATCCGAGACTCTCACGACCGTTGCGCACAAGCTGAAGAACTCCGCTCTGCACTTTCGGGGGGGGTGAAAACACTCCCGGCTCTACCGTGAAGAGATAGCGACAATCATACCACGCCTGAAGAAGCACCGACAGGATTCCGTAAACTTTCGAGCCTGGGCCGCTGCATATGCGTTCCGCCACCTCTTTCTGCAACATTCCTGCCACAACCGGCACTCTATCCTTATATTCAAGCACCTTGAAAAAAATCTGCGAGGAGATATTATAGGGATAGTTTCCGATAAGGGCAAATTCTCCGTCATATATCTTGTCGAGATCAAGGCGGAGAAAATCGCCATATATCACATCCAGCTCAGGATATACCTTGTGGAGATAATCAACACTCTCTGTATCAAGCTCCACAGCCTTTACCTCCCTTCCTGATGAGAGAAGATATTTTGTAAGCACTCCCATACCCGGACCTATCTCAAGCACGGGAAGCCCACCATATTCCTTACCGTTTTCCGGAAGCTCTTGCTCTGATATGGTGTCGCCGATGCGGGCTGCTATATTCTCATCCTTAAGAAAGTGCTGCCCAAGGGCTTTTTTAGCTTTTACCTGTTTCATACTAATTCTTTGTTAAGACCCCGTCAAGACCCCGTTTCAGAATCCACGGGGTGTGTTTCTGTCCGGATCTCCTGCATATGCCTTATACATATGCAATGTAATCGAAAAACCGGGAAGGTGTCTAATTATAACATCTTCCCGGTCAATACTGTTTTTCCGCATTTTTCACGCAACAGCGGAGATGAATCGCTTTATTATCTCTTCATCTTTTTTGCGATATCCTTAGGAAGAGCATCTTCATTCACCATGAAGCTGATTGTCTTCTCAAGGAAGAAAGGCTCTGAAACATAGAAGAAACCATCATAAATCTGATTGGTGTCCCATGAATTCTTCACTTTATAATAGCGGTTTCCTTCCTGATCGGTGGCATATCCGATGATTGTCATGCCATGGTCGTCAGTGGTTTCAAAATTGTCGAAGCTCTTCTGACGTGTCTCAGCTGTCACCTGACGCTCCTTTACCGGACCATTGATTTCGAATTTAGCGTTCTCACGATCCTGGTCGGAAAGTTTCACCCAGCGTGAGAGCTCTGTGCCATCCATATCCTTCTCGCTCTTCTCCTCAGGAAGCACGGCATATCCTTTTCTCCATTTGAAGCCACCCTCGGATACGTCGGCCGCCCAACCGATTGTGTAGCCGGCATCAAGAGCTGTGTCTATGATTTTCTTGAAATCCTCAAGAGGCACATTCATCACCTCGCTCCACTGCCAGTTGTCGGGAATCTCCATCATGAAGCCCTCATAGTAGGGATGATGAGTGTAGCTTGTGATGCCGATGAATTTCTCAGGATTCAAGCCCATCTCTTTCGCGAAGCTCTGGGGAGTGTAGGTTTTACCCTTGTATGTAAACGATTCAGGCACTTTTCCCATGTAAGCATCAAGGATAGCCTCGAATCCGGGAAGCCAGGCTGTGCTGATCTTCTTATTTTTGTCGGCACGTGTGAGCACACCTTTCAGGTAGCCTTCAAGAGCGTCAAACATCTCATAATGGTCATGTTTCTCAGCTCCATAGTTGATACCTGTGTATGCCTCCTCAGGCATCGCGCCATAACGCATTGTCATGTCGAGCACATCTGCGAATCCGCCACCCTGTGCGAAATTGATGTTGCCATGTGTGCGGATATATTTCTTCGCTTTGTCGATATAAGCGTTTCTTACGATATACATCTCGGACAGATCAAGTTCCTGACCTCCGCGACGCAACAAATCCTCCTCAAGCATAGACACTCCGGAGAAGCTCCAGCATGTGCCAGACTTGTTCTGGTCTTTCACAGGAGTAGTCTTGATGATCTTCACGTCTGTAAACTTGAAACCTGTGGAATCAGGATTTTCCACTTCGGGAGTTGCCATTGCAGGGGCTTCCATATATGTGGCGCCTGCGCTCAATGCGCCAAGAAGCAATGTTGAAAAGAAAGCTGTTTTTTTCATGTGTGGTTTAAGGTAATTGAACTCGTGGTCCAAAATTATTTATTTCTGTTTATCTCGCAAATTTAACATTTTTCGCAACTTTATCCTAAGAGTTTGTTTGAATTTAACACGTTTTATATGTATAAATTATATGTATAAAAAATTTAATTTACACTTTCGGCTAATCCAGCCCATGCTTTTCCGCATCATCGGGCATCATTCTCTTTCTCTTAATCCAACTTTTACACCTCTTATCCCGTTATAATTTTACGCGATGATTTTATTTGGCATTGATTTTGCATGATATGCCTGTAGAATTATGAATTCTGAGAAAACATTTAATAATTATATAATCCAATGGACAAGTTAAGTTATTCCTGGGGTCTCGCAATGGGCCAGCAATTGAAGGCAATGGGTGTCGAGAACCTAAATATCGAAGATTTCACAAACGCTCTTAAGGTTGTTTACGGCGGCACAGAACCTGCAATTTCAATGGAGGATGCTCAGAAAACAATCAACGAATATCTGATGGAGCTTGAGGCTAAGGCTTCAAAGGCTGCAAAAGAGGTAGGCGCGAAGTTTCTTGCTGAGAACAAGGCTTCAAACCCCAATGTGAAAGAAACAGCAAGCGGTCTGCAGTATGTTGTTGTTAAAGAGGGTGAAGGAATCCAGCCTACTGCTGAGGATGAGGTAACCGTTCACTACACAGGCAAACTTCTCGACGGTACTGTCTTCGACAGCTCTGTAAGCCGCGGCGAACCCGCCACATTCCCCCTCAACCGCGTCATCCCCGGATGGACCGAGGGCGTGCAGCTTATGAAAGAGGGTGCGAAATATGAATTCTTTATCCCGTCGGATCTTGCCTATGGTCCTCAGGGTGTGCCTAACGCAATTCCCCCTCATTCGACCCTTATCTTCGAAGTTGAACTTATCAAGGTAAACAAGAAATAAAAACTCTGCTTTGAGAATATTCAGAAGGGAGCTTCCACGCATTTATCGCGTGAAAGCTCCCTTTTTAATCATTTTTCACTAACTTTGGGAGTTATTAATTCAAATATAGCGACTGTTGTCGTAAATTTGTTCATTGATAATCAGACTTATCTGCCCATTAAAGAGGTTGTTTTAATTTGAGACTCTTATCTCTCTTTGAATCTGACAACCATCTTACGGCAGGAAAAGCAGCAATGTTGAGTATCTCAAATTTTCAATCATATGAAAAAAACAAACATTCTGGCAATTGCCTCTCTGACAATTGCTTCCGCAGCTTTCACATCATGCGGCGGCAATAACAATCAGGCAAACACAGATTCTCTGGCAACAGATTCCACCGAAACTACAGAAGTGGTTGAGGAAGTGCTTGCCACAAACGATTCAATCCCCTTCGGCGCGGCATTTTTCACAAATGACGCCAATGCATCATCGGTTGCTTCCGATTCCACTTATGTCACCACTGAAAGCGGCCTGAAATATGCCGTTATCACAGAGGGCACAGGTGCTTCTCCGAAAGCTACCGATAATGTAACAGTGCACTATACCGGACGTTTGCTCGACGGCACTGTATTCGATTCATCCGTAGAGCGTGGCGAGCCTGCCACATTCCCGTTGGCCGGTGTGATCAAGGGCTGGACAGAGGGTCTGCAACTCATGAAAGAGGGTGGAAAGACTGTATTCTACATCCCTTCAGACCTTGCATATGGTGAGGCCGGAACTCCCGGAGGTCCCATTCCGCCGAATGCTCCCCTTATCTTCGAGGTTGAGCTTATCAAAGTTGGTCAATAAACCTCTGTTCTCGATATGAGAAATATATTTCACAAAGAATTTGCCGGCAAGATTCTCTTTTCGGCAATTCTTGTTTTATCAATCTATCTCTTCTCTTCATGCAAAGGACGGACAACAGAGAATGTGGAGCCTGACGGAGACACTGTCGAAGTGGTGATTCCTACTCACGAATCCTCATCCCGGCTCACGGCCGGTGTGGATTCAACATCCTCTATGCCTGTCAATGAATAATTCCAATTCCTGCAATGAATCTATTTAATATCCTGGCTCCCGCCGCCACAGCCATCCTTCTCGCCTCCTGCGGAGGTCCCGGAGAGGGAAAAAGTATGGAGGAAATCCCCTCGCTCTCTCAGACCGATTCAATTTTCTATTATTTCGGTGAGCTCCGCGCCAATGAATATTGGCAGGATGCGAAACGCGACTCCACTCTCGCCACACGCGAATCGCGTGATGAATTCATGCGTGGTATCCAAGCCGGCATTGATATGGCCAAAAGTGGCAAGGATGCCTACAATATGGGTGTCTTCACCGGCATAACAATTGCCATGAACTTCGTCGAATACGAGAAGCAATATGAGCAGAAGCCTAATAAAGAGATCACTCTCCAGGGTATGGCTTATGGCTTGAGAAATGATTCAATTGTCAATGCCACAGAGGTGCAGCAGGCTTATTACGACCTCCTCACACGTCTGAACGCTCAGAAAGAGGAGGCAGATAAGCAGAAAGCGGGCGAAGCGCTTACTGCCGAAGCCGCAAAGCGTAAAATGCAGAAAATCAATCCCAACCTGTATGCCAAGATGGTAAAAGCCGGAAATGGTGCCCAGATAAAGAAGGGTGATAAGGTGAATGTGGATTTCAAGCTTCTGAAAGCTGACGGCTCTGACTTCGGATTCCCTTCTCCTCCACAGCTTGAACCCGGATCTTCAATCCTTCCGGTGCTTGTAACAGAGGCACTTGAATCTATGAAAGTAGGCGAGACCAAACAGTTTATCACTTCCGCTGTGGGCATTTTCGGAGCGACTGCCTCAAAAATGGGACTCGATCCCAAGGAGCTTATCCTTTTCACTATCGAGGCAAAAAGCATCGAACCCTCAGCTCCTGAGGCATCTAACGATACTACCAAATTCCCTCAGCAGTAAACAATTCTCCTAAGAAGAAACCTAAAAAAAAAATAAGAAGAAACCCATTTGACGGTTTCTTCTTATTTTTATTTTGCTCAACGATATCGGGTCATTCAAGACTGAAGTCGATCGCTACATTTGCAGGCGCATCCACAGGCTTGCCATTGTCTGTGGCGGGGATCCAGGCGGGCATCGCTTTCACTATCCTGATCGCCTCCTGTTCAAGGTCGGGATCTATCATGCGGAGAATCTTTATTGTTCCGATCGTGCCATCGGTTTTGACGATAAAACCGACATTCACAACTCCCTCCACACCATTTTCCTTAGCCATCGAAGGATACTTCAAATTTTTGGCCACAAACTCTTTGCAAGCCTCCTCTCCACCGGGGAATGATGGAGCTGTGGTTTCGGCCGATGCCGCGAATATCGATCCGCATACGGCCAGGACACCAAGAATCATTTTTTTCATAGTAACATATCTTTAATCTCCCGGTCAGGAGTGTGTATCGTATTAAACGGGTTCAATAAAAAAGTTATCTCTACACAATAAACCGGAAGAGCTGTTGTCATTTCCTTTTAGATGTCAGCTCACGAAGCAATTCCGAACAGGCATCCTCAAGAAGATCCAGGACAAGCTCGAATCCTTCCGCTCCCTCATAATAAGGATCGGGGACACAATCAGCTTCAGGAAATCCCACTGCGAATTCCGACATACGGGCGATCTTATGCTCAGCCTCCACACTTGGCGCATTATCACGCAAGTTGGAGATGTTACGGTCGTCCATTCCTATTATAAGGTCAAAATCATAATAATCCTGAGGACGTATCACACGGCTTCTATGTGTGAAGTTATATCCCCGTTGAAAACCATGCTCCCTCATGCGACGGTCAGGAAGATCTCCGGCATGTCCTCCGTAAAAGCCACAGGAATCAAGCTCAAATCTGTCGGCGACACCGGCTCGGTCAATCTCTGTCTGCATCACGCCCTGTGCGGCCGGGCTTCTGCAGATATTGCCTAAACATACAAACAATATACGTATCTTTTCCTTCCCTCTGAGTTCTTCTATCAGCGACGAGGTGTTGTCAGTGAGTTTTCTATTCATTCCTTTCTTTTGATTTTTCATTCCTCAAAGATAATACCCCTCAACGGATTACCCAAATCTATATTCCTTATAGACCCTCCATAAGACAATAATCGCCATCGATAAGGTAAATATCGAACATATCACTCTAATTTTTGTTAATTTTTATAAATGCTATGAAAAAGGAGAAGGAAATATTGGATAATAAGGCTGATGTAAAAATCAGAAAGAGATCTGCCGTCATGCGTATTTTAAAATATGCGGCTGTTGCTGTGGGTGGATTGATCATCTGTGCCGTTGCTTTTATCGTAGCCTTAACGCTATGGCTTACTCCACAGCGTCTCACAAAAATTATCAACAACGAGGCAAGCGGGAATCTTGAAGCTGATGTCAGGGCTTCCAATGTAAGATTCTCAATATGGTCTACTTTTCCTCATTTCTGCATCGACGCCGATTCCCTGATTGTTGTGTCGCGCACTTTGAAAGGAATCTCCCCTCAGCAAAGGGGCCTGCTCCCTGCCGGATCCGATTCACTTCTATCCACCGGGAAAATACATGCCGGAATCAATATCCTCCCTCTTCTTGCCGGAGATATCGTATTGCGCAAAGTGGAGGTTGATGAGCTCGACCTGAATGTGGTGGCTCTCAATGATTCAATCAACAATTATTCCATCTTCCCCTCCGCCTCAGCTCCCGAAAAGATTCCTTATTTCAAAGCTGAATCGGTGATTGTCTCATCTCCCCGCAGAATAAGATACTATAGCGCGGCTACAGCGGCAAAGTTTGAAATCAATCTCTCTCATGGAAGCATGAAACGCAACAACGGGAAGGATGACTATTCTCTTGATATTGCCGGAATAATCGACGCTGCTGCCGATAATCTCCATCTGCTTTCCAATTTCCCGTTTCATCTTGATGGCGACATTCATCTCCTCTTCAATCCTTTCCGGATTGATGTGAAGAATTATACTGTGGATCTCGGCGGCACAAAGGGAAAACTCGACCTTAGAATGAATCTTGAAAACGATATGGCAGTCAAAAGCCTTGTTTTTAATATCAATTCGCTCAACCCGATAAGCCTGCTGAATTATTTCCCGGAATTCAAGAGTCCTGAAATTGAGAATCTGCATGCCGATCTCAATATCTCTGCCTCGGCTAAGCTTATCTCCCCTTATTCTTTCTCCTCCACTTCACTCCCCTCTCTGCAGCTCAACCTGAACCTTGATCCGGGAGATATTGCGTATGACATATCCGACAACAACAGCTATTCGCTATCCCACTCAGCAATAGCCGGGATGCTTTTCTTCAATGGTGCCGACCCCACGAAGTCTTACTTCAGAATCAATCCGTTTACTCTTACAGCAGATGGAATCACAGCTGAAATCAAGGCTGAAGCACTTTCCATAACCGATTCTCCCTCCATAAAGGCATCTCTCCACGGCAATGCCGACCTTAAGGAGCTGTCTTCCTCATTCCCGTTTATGAGCGGAATGAAGCTATCGGGCAATTGCTCTGCCGAAGCTGATATATCATTCTCTATTCCTGCAATATCTTCTCTTACAAAGCTTGAAAATATTGCAGCAGCCGGTGAGATCCAACTTGATAATGTCTACTTCAAGGATTCATCACGCGCTATCGGAGGAAATGCGGATTTGCTTTCGCTGAATTTCTCTACATCAGCCTCATCGCTCTCCTCCTCAGGAATTGAAAAGGGGGATATGAGATTATCCGGAAATGGGAAAAATTTACGGTTCAATTCTCCCCAAGGGAATATGTCGACCGCCTCAATCGGTGTGAAGTCGGATATTGCTCCGGCCGGGAATGTGGCCTTCAATAATGCAAAGGCTATTCCGGTGGATCTGCTTATATCTGCCGGATCCCTCTCCTATTCAAGGCCTGCCGACACTTTATCTGTTTCCTCAAAAAAAGTTACGGCGAATCTATATTCCGGACTTTCCGTAAATTCAGCTGTCTCCGACAACCTACGCCTCGATCTTGAAGCCAACGGGATAAGGATTCTTAAATCAGCCACCTCTCTCTCGGCCGGAAAACTTTCCTCCTCTGTCGACATCAGTGCTGCCGGAAAGAGAAAAGCTGTGAATAGCTCTGAAAAGGGGAATTGGAGGGAAGATTCTCTCCTTTTGAAACAGATCTGTCATTCCGATCCTTTCTTGACGGCAAATACACCTGCCGCGTTAAAGGATTTCATTCGACGTTGGAACTGCAATGTAAGATTATATATATCACAAGGCACTCTCCTTTCCGATATCTTTCCTGCCACAAACCGTTTCTCCGATATCAACCTGAGCATTTCCCCCGATTCCGTAGCTCTTGAAAGCTGCTCTCTGGCCTCACGAAGCTCAAGACTCTCATTAAGCGGTAAAGTTGGGAATCTGCATGACTTCCTTATTTCAGACAAGCCGGTGGAGCTTCCGGTGGAGCTTGACCTGCAATTCGACACCATACATATCAACCAGCTTGCTCGCACTTATGAGAATGGTGTGATTCTAAGGCATGGGAAGAAAGCTGTGCTCGTTCCGCAGAGGAGCGATTCTCTCTCCCCTTCCGACACTATGGCAATGCTTATTCCCCGCAATATCGTGGCAAAAATCAATGCTTCGGCCAAGGAAACACAATATCGCGACCTCCGACTCTATAACCTCTCCACTCAAATCAATGTGGCCGACGGGGATGCGCATATCGACACTCTGACGGTATCCACCGACTTCGGCAACGCCGGCATTGCTCTTGATTTCACCACTTCCAATGTCGAGAATATCGCCATGAACATGCACGCCGGGATAGGGAATATCAATGTTGTGAGATTTTTCAGGAATTTCCATACACTTCTCCTTATGATGCCGCAGATGAAGAACCTTTCAGGCAATCTTTCGGCTGAGGCTGATATGAAAATGAGCATTTTCCCGAACATGTATATCAACATCCCTTCGGTATATGCCGATATTTTCCTTTACGGAAGGAATCTGAAAGTGCATCAGAGTCCGTTCATCAGGAAAATCACAAAGATGATGCTCATCAACACCGACAGCGATATCGACATAGCCAACATGGATGTGCATGCATCCGTGCATGATAATCTTCTTGAGCTGTATCCTTTCGATTTTGAATTCAACCGCTATCATCTCACAATGGGTGGACTGAACAATTTCGACGGTCAGCTATATTATCATATCGGTGTCAACAAATCTCCGGTGCCATTCCCCTTCGGAATCAATATAAAAGGGAAGTTCCATGACCCGGAACTCCGCTTCGGTGGGGCTTCCTACAAGGTAAAGAAGGGTGTTGAAATCACATCCTCTATAATGGAGGATAATCGTGTGAACATGATGAAGGAATTGAAATATTATCTCCGTGAATTCATCCACAAAGCAGCCGAAGCCGATTCATCTTCTTCCTTCTAAGTCAAACTAGACATACATAAAAAGCCGCCCGGACTTCATTTTCCGGACGGCTTTTTAGGTATGATGAATACTTATTATTTAATCGAGTTGATGCTTCCTATAAACAATACCAATCCCGACTCCTTATCTGTAATCCAGAATGTAAAGGGACGGTTGATTTCTATCTCCTTCAACTTGGGTTCTTCTCCTGTGCTGGTATAAATCAGAATAGCTGTTGCCGAAGCACCTACTGTACCGGTTTCATCCACAGCAATTTTATTCTTCTGCAATACTTGATCTACAGCGAACCCTGACGCATCTCCCTTTATTATTCCAGTCAATGAGCCGGGACGAAGAAGACTGCCCATTCCTTTCACCGCAAGGAAATTCTTAAGATTCTCATAAGATGTCTCGACATTGAATTTAGGCATCTTAAGATTGAAATTCTCTACAGGGAGTTTTCCGGCCTCTGCCATTTTATCCGCGCTCAATGTTGAGATAAATTCCGACATCGGCATATCTTCATCGGGCATCGCCACTATCATTGCATAGCGGGCATCCTCTCCGTAGGGCAATTCCAGATAAGTGACGTTGTCGATGCGTCCATAGCCCGACCACATATTCTCCCGGAACATATATTCCACCTCCGACATGCTGCCGTCGCTGTTTCTAAACGCGCCCTCGGCTGTAGCATCCTTATCAAACGGAAAACCCCATCCACCTTTGAAATAGAGTGTGTTGACAAGCACCGCCATGAAACCCTTTAACGGAGATTCAAACATATCGGGAATCAAACCGGATGTTTTTTCTCCTATCCATCCGTTGATAAAGTCAATTCCCGCTCTTTCTTCAAGATTATAATTATTGAAGACATCTGCTTTGAAGTAATCGCGGGTTACGGACACATAATCATCATTGAATTCATATCCCGGTTTTATCCAAAGAGAATTTGCAACAAACACATCCACATCTTCCGACACTTTCGGAAGACGATACGATTGCACTTTCCAAAACTCATTCAGACGTGCAAGTCCCGCTTCGCCACTATCTCCATTCAGAGCCATGAGCATCTCATCACGTGCCGCATCATTCACTCCATTTGCAAGCAAGGCAAGACATCCGGAAAGCGAACTTGGAGAAACCAGAACATTACTGTTGCTGTTGTCCGACACGAAACGCATGAAATCAAGCGAGAAATCATTCATCACGCGGTTTGACGCGGCATCCACTCTTGTGATATCCACCTCAATCTCAGGCTGTGGCTCCTCAACATCCACCACCGGATTCGGAGAATCCTCCGTGCTGCACGACGCAAGTCCCATCATCGCAGCAACTCCTAAATAAAAAAGTTTCCTCATCGCTATTTTGTTTTAAATGTTTATAGTGATTCACAAATGTAATACAAAATTCTATCCAACACAATTTTTATCAAAAAAAATTATTTTTTTAACTCAATTTATGTGACATACTATATCACACACTCTTTATCCTAACTGATATACTAATGATCGTGACATGCCCATATTCCAAACACCATAATATCTTGACGCAAAACTGATACCTTAATTAAAATGAATTTTAACGGAATGCGTTATCTTTGTATGCCTCCGAACATGATGAATTATATTCGAGTTCGATAGGAAGATGACAATTAATACTTATAAACATGAGTGATTCTGAAAATATATTTGCGGCTCTGATTGACATGGATGGGGTGCTTTACGATTCAATGAAGTATCATACTCTCGCGTGGCATCGCCTTATTTCTGAATTAGGAATTCCCTGCTCCCGCGAGGAGTTCTATCTTTATGAAGGAATGACCGGAGCCGCCACAATCAACCTCCTTTTCCAGCGGCATTTCGGACATGATTGCCCTGCAGATGAAATAAAAAGCCTGTATCAGCGGAAAACAGAGTATTTTGTGGAAATGGGTAAAAAAGAACCTATGCCGGGTGCTGACCAGATGCTGAAAATCCTCATGGATGCCGGCTGGAGAAGGGTACTCGTCACCGGTTCGGCTCAAAATTCCCTGATCAGCCACCTCAACAATGACTATCCGGGAGCATTCAGAAACGACATGCGTATTACAGCTTTGGATGTTGTAAACGGCAAGCCCGATCCGGAGCCTTATCTGAAAGGACTGCAGAAAAGCGGTGCGGAGAAAAATAATGTGATTGTTATCGAGAACGCCCCGCTCGGGGTTAGAGCCGGGAAAAACGCCGGTATGTTTACAGTGGCTGTCACCACAGGTCCTATTCCGCATGACAAATTCGTGGAGGAGGGTGCCGACCTCATATTCCCCTCTATGCCCGATTTCGCTGACGCGCTTCCCGAAATAATAGATAATTTCCCAAAATAATCCTGATGCCCTGAAATGTCACGACTTATATTCAGCGACAACCCCACAATAGAACTTTCCTCCATCATCGATTCGCTCAATCCCGACCGTGTGATGATTCTTACTGACAGGAATGTGGCTGCCGCAGCACGCTCTTTCGCTCCCGGATTGATTGAAAACCCGAATCTGAAACTGATTGAGATCCCTGCCGGTGAAGATAACAAATCAATGCTTTCACTCACAAAGATATGGAGCGAACTCGCATCGGGGGGATGTTCACGAGATTCGCTGTTGGTGTGTCTTGGCGGAGGTATGGTGACCGATATCGGCGGATTTGCCGCAGGAACGTTCAAACGGGGAATAAGACATCTAAACATCCCCACTACCCTCTTAGGGGCCGTTGACGCTGCAATCGGAGGAAAAACAGCCATCGACTTCGACGGGATTAAAAATGAAATAGGGATGTTCCATTCGCCGGAAGCGGTGATCATCTCCCCTTCTCCTTTCACAACACTACCATCCCGCCAGCTCGCAAACGGTTATGCCGAGATGATCAAAACAGCCCTTATCGCTGACGATAATCTCTACCATAAGATAAAAGACTACCATGCTTTAGCGGCTGATGCCGTTGAGATGGCCAAAGGGGCGAAATCTGTGGCGGAGATAAAGATGCGCGTGGTTTCAGCCGACCCCTTGGACAAGGGCTTGCGCAAGATTCTCAATTTCGGCCACACTTTCGGACATGCCCTGGAATCATTCTCTCTCAAAAAAGAGTGGCCCCTGCTGCATGGAGAGGCTGTGGCCCACGGCATTCTCGTTGCATTGATACTTAGCCACACCATTCTCAACCTTCCCTCAGGAATCATATATTCATTCACATCGGAAATATTGAGGGAGCTATATCCAATGGTCAGGTTTTCATGCGACGATTATCCGGAGCTGATAAAGTTGATGCACCGCGACAAAAAGAACCGCGCCGGAGAAAACACACGTTTCGTGCTTATCCCCCGCATAGGAGAAGCACGGCATGATATCCCCGTATCTGACAACGATATAGCCACTGCGCTCGATATCTACCGCGACCTCCTTTCATTCTGAAATATAAGAAACTGTTTAAATTTAATACGATTAAATTATTATTTAAGCAAGAAACTCTTTCGGCGAAATCTTGCGAGCTCTTTTTGGCGCTTTTCCTATCTATCATCGGTCGTTTAGCCCGCTAAACTCCCTCTTCAAGATAGAAAAATCACTCAAAAATAGCTCACAATCTTTGCCGAAATTAAATTTAAACAGTTTCTAAGAGCGGGAAAAATTTTTTCAAAAAAATTTCACCTCTTGTGAACCATTCATCCCACCCCTATGTTATATAGACGTAACAAGACTTGAAACAAGTCGTTCTGCAAAAGAAATTAGCAAATGGTTATACTGCTATAAGCGTTCTGAAAAAGTTGTTATTGTTGTTTTAATTGAAGAAACAAGGTCGACGGGATGTCGACCTTTTCTTCGTTTAAACGACTTTTATTATCTTTGAACTTCAACTCTCCCCCTACTCATTTGTTTTCTTCTCATTTACTCATTATGGCACGCGACATCATAAGCAGATACATATGGCTTGTTGACACAATCATGCGCTATGGCAAACTTACCCGCGCCCAAATCAACCGTCAATGGCTGCGCTCCGCTCATTCCGACGGCAAGGAACTTGCGGAACGCACCTTCTTCCACTATCGCCGTGCAATCGAGGAGAATTTCCACATTGAGATTAAATGCAACGGTTTCGGCGAATATTATATCGACCCTGACACTGATTCCTCCAACCGTGTGCTCACAAACTGGCTGCTGGACTCATATGTGGTGAACAACGCTATGAAAGATTCCCCTTGTGCGGCTGAACGCATAAGCGTAGAGGATGTGCCTTCGGCAAGAAGATTCCTGCCGTTAGTGCTTGAAGCGATAGGGAATTGCGAGAAAATATCTTTCACATATGCCGGTTTCACTCGTTCACGCCCGGAGACGGATATATTGTTTCGCCCTTACTTTGTGAAAAGATACAAGCAGAGATGGTATATGATCGGGCTTAAAGAGAAGTCGGACGACATACGCACATATGCTCTCGACCGCGTGCAGGAGATGCAACTGCTCAACCGGAATTTCACCATGCCGGAGGATATCACTCCCGACGATGTGTTTGCAAATATCATCGGCATCACGGAATCGAAAGCTCCGGCAAGAACAATCCGGCTCAAGACAAACCCCACGCAGGCCAAATATTTCCGGGCTCTCCCTTTCCATACATCCCAGACTGAGGAGATTCATGACAGCTATTCCATTTTCAATTTCAGACTCAAGATCAACTACGAACTTGTGCATGAGATTCTCTCGCTGGGCAACAATGTGGAGGTGCTCGAACCGAAAGAGCTGCGCCTTATGGTGGAGAATGAACTGCGTGCCGCCCTCGCCCTCTACGACTCCTCGATATCCCCCTCCTCCATGATTCTATAACCGCTTGAATAGTAAGAACAACATATGGAGAATCTTTCTTCTATACATAGCTCCTCTCCACATTCCATAGCGTTGGAAAAAGCTATTTCCCATATATGCGATTCCGCACGGGATATGGCCTCCCGACACATCATTGCCGAGAACGCCACTCTCTTGGAGGCTCTCAACGCGATAAATTCTCTCTCCGGAGATTCCATGACTTTGTTTGCCGTAGACTGCGATGGCCGCGCCTGTGGCACAGTAACCGACGGTGATATCCGGAGAGCCATTATCTCCGGCATGCCGCTCGATACGCCGGTAAGCATGGCGATGCACCGCAATTTCCGCAGATTGTCGCCCGATTCAGCGCCTCACAATGTAATCAAGGAATGTAGGAAACTCGACATCGACCTTCTCCCCTCCTTGAAAGAGGGTTTTATCGAGGAGATTATCGATCTCAGACGCATCAAGACCTCTCTTCCGATTGATGCGGTGCTCATGGCCGGAGGCAAAGGTGAAAGACTCCGCCCCCTTACCCTCACCACTCCGAAACCGCTGCTCAAAGTAGGCTCAAAGGCGATTATCGACTATAATGTGGATGAACTCGCGGCCAATGGTGTGAAAAACATATTCGTCACTGTCAATTATCTTAAGGAACAGATAATAGAGCATTTCTCCACTCCTAAGGTGGGTTGCACAGTGAGATGCGTGGAGGAACCGCGCCGCCTCGGCACAATCGGCAGTCTTTCCCTTGTGGAGGGGCTTACAAAAGATAATCTTCTTTTGATGAACTCCGATATTCTCACCAACATGAGCTTCGAGAATATGTTTCTACAGCATATCTCCAACAATGCTGAGATCACGATGGCTGTAGTGCCCTACACGGTCTCTGTGCCCTTTGCCATTCTCAACACCGAAGGACTCGATGTAAAGGGATTGGCAGAGAAACCTACCTACAACTATTTGGCCAACGCAGGCGTTTATCTTATACGCCGGGAGCTCGTAAACATGATTCCGAAAGGGGAATATCTCGATGCCCCTGACTTTATAGAGAATGTGATAGCCGACGGAGGGAAGGTGCAATATTTCCTCGCTGACGCCACATGGATCGATATAGGGTCGCCCGACGACTACCGTTATGCCAACGAACTGATGTCGCGCAACGGTATCTGAGACAGTGTCTGATTTTAAACAGTATCTGAGACACCATGATGTTGAACACTCTCCTCTGAAAACTTTTTTACAATGGCAGACTCGAATTTTATAGATTACGTCAAGATACTGTGTCGCTCAGGCAAGGGCGGCGCGGGAAGCCGTCATTTCCATAGGGCCAAGTATGTGCCCAAGGGAGGTCCGGACGGTGGCGACGGAGGTCGCGGCGGACATATCATCCTTCGCGGCAACCGCAATATGTGGACACTTCTTCATCTGCGCTATCAGCGCCATATTTTCGCCACAGATGGACAATCCGGCAGCGAAGGACGCTCATCCGGAAAGGATGGCGAGGATAGAATCATCGAGGTGCCGGTAGGCACAGCGGTATTCGATGCCGAAACAGGTCAATTCCTTTGCGATGTTACAGAGGATGGTCAGGAAGTGAAACTTCTAAGAGGTGGCAAGGGTGGACTCGGCAACTGGCATTTCGCCACCTCCACCAACCGCGCACCAAGATATGCACAGCCCGGACAGCCGGCAATCGAGAAGGCCGTGGTGCTTGAACTGAAACTGCTCGGTGACGTGGGTCTCGTAGGATTCCCTAACGCCGGAAAATCCACTCTCCTCTCTGCGATCTCGGCGGCTCGTCCCAAAATTGCCGACTATCCTTTCACCACGATGGAGCCGAGCCTCGGAATCGTAAACTATCGTGGCGACAACTCTTTTGTGATGGCTGACATTCCCGGCATAATCGAGGGAGCAAGCGAGGGCAAAGGTCTCGGACTCAGGTTCCTGCGTCATATAGAACGAAACGCCGTGCTCCTGTTCATGATTCCGGCAGACTCTGACGATATTAAACGCGACTACGAGATTCTGCTCAATGAGCTGCATCAGTTCAATCCGGAACTGAGCGATAAATCACGTGTTCTCGCCATCACAAAATCAGACCTCCTGGATGATGAACTGAGGGAGGCGATCGCCGCTGAATTGCCGGAAGACCTTCCATCTCTTTTCATATCAGCAGTGACAGGACAAGGCATTCCCGAACTCAAAGACCTGCTATGGCGAGAGATAAATTCTGAAGAGAATAAAAACAACTTCACAATCACTCACCGCAATCTCGATCCCCGACATCGTGTGGAAGAGGAGGATGAATTCATTTTCCACCAGGATGATGAGGAAGATGATGAACAACAGCTTCTCACAGATGAAGACTGGAATGATGAGTTCTGGGAGGAGGAATCATCTGTCAACGACTGATGATCCATCTTTAATTGCAGTATCAAACCCCGGTTCCCGACCCACAGTTAATCATAGGGTGAAATCATGGCTGAATTATTGAAAATCAATCTGCGCGATATTGTGCGCCAACGTATAGGAGGGATAGCAGGAAAGTGTATCCCTCCCTTTCTGTTTTATCCTCTTGAGCGTCTGATCCACCAGAAAGAGCTTAACGAGATGCTGGAATATGGCTATCCCTTGCGTGGTTGGGAGTTTGCCCGCAAAGCCCTGCAATATCTCAACATATCGCTCGATGTGAGGGGAATGGAGAATATTCCTGAAAAGGGACGTTTCATTTTTGCCTCCAATCATCCTTTGGGGGGACTCGACGGAATTGCCCTGATATCCGTGTTGGCTAAAAAGTATGGCAACGATGGCATACGCTTTGTTGTCAACGATATGCTGATGAATGTGGATCCCTTGGCCGACCTTTTCATTCCGGTAAACAAATATGGGGCGCAGGGAAGAGAGCGTGCAAAGCTGATAAATGAGACATATGCCTCCGACATGCAGATCCTTCAGTTTCCGGCCGGACTCGTATCGAGATTGCAAGAAAACGGGGAAATTGCCGACCTTGAATGGCAGAAATCATTCATTACAAAAGCTATAGATTCCAAACGCGACATTATCCCGGTGCATTTCATCGGGCTCAACTCTCCACGCTTCTATAAAACCGCCTACTGGCGCAAGAAACTGAAAATAAAATTCAATTTCGAGCAGATACTTCTCCCCTCGGAAGTTTGCAAATGCCGCGACCGGAAATTCACCATCATTTTCGGCGTCCCCATTCCCTATACCGACCTCGCCTCCTCCCCTCTGTCTCCACGTCAACTCGCCGCCAACCTCCGCGACAAAATATACAACGACCTGATCATTACACAGAATATCCATCAATCCGGCCTATGTGAAAAAGCGATGTGCAAATGAAATTATGATTTTGTCAATTGCTTATTTATCATTAACTTTGCACATAATTTTTGTCTGTCGGCAAGCATGTGATTTTCAGACAAATGAGCGTCAACCAACTCTATCCGTTTTTTCTCTCCCCCGACTCTATCCTCCTCCCCCGGAGGGATGACGCTTGCCGACAAACATATTGTTTTGTAGGTTCGGAGTGTTTCCGGCTAACGGCCACACTCTAAAAATTAACTGTTTTTACGTGGAAACAAAGTATATTTTTGTCACCGGCGGTGTAGTCTCCTCCCTCGGAAAGGGAATCGTATCATCCTCCTTAGCCTGCCTCCTTCTCTCAAGAGGCTATAGGGTAACAATCCAGAAATTCGACCCTTATATCAATATCGACCCCGGAACCCTGAATCCTTACGAACATGGAGAATGTTATGTCACTGTAGATGGACATGAAGCCGACCTCGACCTCGGACACTATGAACGCTTCACAAACATACAGACCACACGAGCCAACAACGTCACCACAGGACGTGTATATCAATCTGTAATCGACAAGGAGCGTCGCGGCGACTACCTCGGAAAGACAGTGCAGATCATCCCCCATATCACTGATGAGATCAAACGGAGCATCAAGCTTCTCGGCAACACCGGAAAATATGATTTCGTAATCACTGAGATTGGTGGCACAGTGGGCGACATCGAGTCTACTCCTTTCCTTGAGGCTGTGCGTCAGCTGAGATGGGAGCTGGGGAAAAACTCTCTCTGCATCCACCTTACATATGTGCCTTACCTCAAGGCTGCCAAGGAACTTAAAACCAAGCCCACCCAACACTCCGTAAAGCTTCTCCAGCAGCAGGGAATCCAGCCGGATATTCTTGTATTGCGTACAGAAAAGGAGATTCCGCCGGCAATGCGCAGGAAAGTGGCTCAATTCTGCAACGTCTCTCCCGAAGCTGTGATCCAGAGCCTCGATGCCCCGACGATCTATTCCGTGCCCAACATGATGCACGACCAGCATCTCGACGACATCGTGCTTGAGAAAACAGGTGTCACAGATGTCCACACGGAACCCGACCTTAAGGCTTGGAACAATTTCGTATCTAAACTCACCAACGCTTCCGAAGAGATCACAATCGGCCTCGTAGGAAAATACGTCGAGCTTCAGGATGCTTATAAATCGATCAATGAGTCGCTTATCCAGGCGGCTACATATTGCGACCGCAAGCTGCGCCTCGTATATATCCATTCAGAGAAGCTTACAGATGCCAATGCTGATGAGAAACTCAGCGGTCTCGATGGTGTGATAATCGCTCCCGGTTTCGGACAGCGTGGAATCGAGGGTAAGTTTGTGGCTTTGAAATGGTGTCGTGCCAACGATATCCCCACATTCGGCATCTGCCTCGGAATGCAGTGTATGGTGATTGAATACGCCCGCAATGTGCTTGGTCTTGCCGATGCCAATTCCACAGAGATGGATCATGCCACTCCCCACAAGGTAATCGACCTAATGGAGGAACAGAAGAGCATCTCCAACATGGGTGGCACAATGCGTCTCGGTGCTTACGACTGCGAGTTGCGACCCGGCTCAAAAGTGGCTGAGGCTTATGGCCGCGACCTTATCAGCGAACGCCACCGCCACCGTTTTGAATTTAATGAGGAATACCGCGAACGCTTCGAGCAGGCCGGCATGATGTGCGTGGGGCAGAATCCCGACACTCATCTTGTGGAAGTGGTGGAAGTGCCTAAGCTGAGATGGTTTATCGGCACACAATATCACCCTGAATACCAGAGCACTGTGCTGAGTCCGAATCCGCTCTTCATCTCATTCATAAAGGCTGCGATCAGCTATCATGAAGAGAAGAATTAATCAATGATATTTTAATTTTTAAGAATTCATTTTCAATTAAATGGATAAGAATACTGTCTGGGGAATCCTCTGCATGGTGCTTGTTTTCATGGCGTTCATGTGGTTTTCTCCAAAAAATGAACCGGAAACAACTCCCGACAATTCTCCGGAAGCCACCGAACAGACCGCGGCCTTGACCGCCGACCGTCTCTCACCCACGGAGAGAGAATGGCTCATAAAGAATATTTCTGAAAACGGCTCCGATATCATTCTTCCTGACTCAACACATGCAACCCGGCTTAATTCAAATGGAATCGACCTTACAGTAGCCGGCGACTCTGTGTTCGGACAGGTCACTGTCGACAACGTTGCGCTCGACTGGAACGATATAGCTTCCTGCAATCTTAAGAAGATGTCGGCCGCCCAGCAGAGGAAAGCTATCGAGGCTGTGCGTCAGGCTTCAGTGGATATGGGTAGATATGGAAAATTCGCATCTTTCCGTTCCGGCGACAACACTACCGTCAAGCTCGAGAACGACGTTCTCTCGCTTGAGCTGAATTCAAAATCAGGTTCTATCACACGCGCTGTGCTGAAAGATTACAAATCGGAGTATAATTCCGACGAAACCGACAACACAAGCCATGATGTGGTGATATTCGAAGGAGACAAGAACACTTTCAATTTCCAGCTCCCTCTCCCCCAGCCTGTGGAAACCGCCGACCTCTTCTTCAAGCCGGCGATGGTAAACGATTCCACTGTAAGGATGACTCTCGATGTGGCTCCGGATGCTTTCTGGGGTTTGGAATACACTCTTCCCAAGGGGAATTCATATGTGGTGAGGATAAAGGTGGTGCAAAAGAATATGGCCGCCATTGTGCAGTCGAACAATCGCAACCTCGGCCTCCTCTGGCATCAGGATATCCACCGTCAGGAGAAGGGACGCATGTTTGAGGAACGCAACTCCGGCCTCTACTACAAATTCGCCGGAGGAAGCGTGGAAAATCTCTCCGAAGCAAAACGACTCCGAGGAACGCCAGGCTAAAATCAAATGGATAGGTTTCAAGAACCAGTTCTTCTCCTCTGTGATGATCTCCGACCGTCCGTTCAATACGGCAGATTTCAATTCGGAGGTGCTCAAGGGAAGCGATTATCTGAAATCTCTTTCCGCATCGGCTGTTGTGAACGATTACGACTGGAACAGTGCCAATCCCGCTTCCTTCTCGCTCTTCATAGGGCCAAACCTCTATCCTCTGCTATCTTCCCTCGACGACAAGATACAGACAGATGAGGATCTGAAGCTTACACGCCTTATCCCTCTCGGATGGTCGCTGTTCCGCTGGATCAACACAGGAGTTGTGATTCCTGTGTTCAATTTCCTCGGAAGCTTCATATCAAACTATGGCATAATCATTCTTCTGCTTACTGTGTTCATAAAGCTGATTCTCTTCCCGCTCACCTACAAGAGCTATGTGAGCCAGGCCAAGATGAGGATACTTGCCCCGGACATCAAGGAGATCAACGAGAAATATCCCGGCAATGAGAATGCCATGATGCGCCAGCAGAAAACGATGGCCCTTTACAGCAAGGCCGGAGCGAACCCGATGTCGGGCTGTCTGCCGATGCTGCTGCAGATGCCGATCCTCTTCGCGATGTTCTCGTTCTTCCCCTCGGCGATAGAGCTTCGCGGACAGAGCTTCCTTTGGGCGCACGACCTCTCGGCTCCGGACGCCATCATCTCATGGAGCGGCAACATACCGTTGGTGACGGAATACTTCGGCAACCACATATCTCTCTTCTGTCTCCTCATGACAGCCACCAACATCATCTACACCTACATCAACACACAGAACTCAGGCGCGACAGATGCCCGGCATGAAATGGATGATGTATCTGATGCCGGTGTTCTTCATGATCTTCTTCAACAACTACGCCGCAGGTCTTTCCTACTATTACTTCCTGTCGCTTCTGATCACCATCATCCAGACCTATGCTTTCCGCTATGTCATCAAAGAGGAAACCGTAAGAAAGACAATGGCTGAGAATGCCAAGAAGCCGAAGAAGAAATCCGGTTTCATGGCGCGCCTCGAAGAGATGCAGCGCCAGCAGCAACAGATGATGCGCGAGCAGCAGAAGAAAGGTGGCAGACGTTAACTCCCGAAACACATTCCCGACCAGCGGGATGTGACAACGCTTACGGCTTCTGAAGTCGACAATATCCATACGCGCGGCGACTCCTCAATGGTTGCCGCGCGTATTTTTTCCAGGAGCTGTTCACAACAGATTCCGATATAAGGTTGAGAGCTGTTATTTTGAGTGATTATTCTTTCAATATGAAACAATTAAGAGGCATACGTATCCTGCTGGCGATTCTTTTTTTCATCGCTTCCGCAGCCTATCTTTTCATAGGCGCGCATTCTCATGCCATGGCTTCTCTATCTGTAAAAATGCAGATTCTCCCTTCAGCGATATCTGTTTCAATCGGAACAATAATCTTTTGGCTTATAGCCACAACAATGCTCGGAAGAATATACTGTTCCACGGTGTGTCCGATAGGCACATTGCAGGATATATTCGTGAAGCTGCGCAGAAAATCTCCCCGACTCAATCATCCATATTCCTTCAGGGGGAAAAACAGATGGACTTTCCATTTCATAATAGTCTACCTGATTGCGCTTCTCACAGGAATAATGGCCCTTCCATTCGTGACGGAGCCATGGAATATCATGCGAAACATCGCTGCCGGGATAAATCCTGACGCTGTAGGGAGCACATGGATCACACTCGGCCTTGGCTCCGGAATAGGATTTCTTATCGGGATATTATCCTTTATCACACTCGCTGTTTCCGCCATTTGGAAAGGCCGGATATTCTGCACGGATGTATGCCCAATAGGGTCGATGCTCGGGATGCTCGACAATCAGACACTGTTTCATATAGAGATTGATCCCGACAAATGCATCAGTTGCCTGCATTGCGAAAACATTTGCCGAAGCTCCTGCATAAAAGTTGTAAGCCGGTATGTAGACAATTCACGTTGTGTGAGATGTTTCGATTGTGTGGCCGAATGTCCGGCCGATGCGATACGCTACCAGCTCAACCGCAACCGGCGTCCCGCCTCTCCCTTGATGAAAAAAGTGAATCAAAAGTCTTCATAATATGAAACAATATCTTGACCTTCTGTCGCATATCCTTAAAAATGGGAATCGGAAAGATGACCGCACCGGCACGGGCACCATATCCACCTTCGGCTATCAGATGCGGTTTGACCTCAGCAAGGGTTTCCCGTTGCTGACCACCAAGAAGGTGCATCTGAAAAGCATCATCTACGAATTGCTGTGGTTTCTAAACGGGGATACAAATGTGAAATATCTCCAGGACCACGGCGTGAGGATATGGAATGAATGGGCCGGACCCGACGGCGACCTCGGCCATATCTACGGATACCAGTGGCGCTCATGGCCCGACTATAAGGGCGGACATATCGACCAGATTTCACAGGCCATACATGACATCATGCACAATCCCGACTCGCGCCGCATAATAGTGAGCGCATGGAATGTGGCCGACATCGAGAATATGAACCTCCCGCCTTGCCACGCCTTCTTCCAATTCTATGTAAACGATGGAAAACTATCCTTGCAATTGTATCAGAGAAGTGCTGATTCATTCCTCGGAGTGCCTTTCAATATTGCCAGCTATGCGCTTCTCTGCATGATGATGGCGAGCGTATGCGGTCTGCAACCGGGAGAATTTATCCATACTCTCGGGGATGCACATATCTATCTCAATCATATTCCACAGGTGGAACTTCAATTGTCGCGCCAGCCGCGCAAACTTCCGGAGATGATCATCAACAAGGATGTGAAATCAATATTCGACTTCAAATATTCTGATTTCACCCTCAAGGATTATGATCCGCATCCGGCTATAAAGGGAGTTGTAAGCGTATAAGACCCCTTGTATACGCCTACGATAAATCGAAAGCGCCTGAAATAAAACTTTATAAAAGAATAAATGCCGCTCTCGTCATCACGACGAAAGCGGCACAGTTGCGCTTTAATTTACTGTTGAATCAGTTCCCTAATATATGTTGTTGTTAATGATGTCAAAAACAAATACATATTCGGCATTTCACCGAAATGACACTTCTAAAAGCATTGAAGCTCTTCCCTTTCCGATGGTAAAGCTCCGTCATCAAAAAAAAACTGACATTACGTCGAAGCATTTTCCCGATTTTGCGGCTAATCCGGAACTGCCCTTTAGACTTGGAGATACACCCTCGGCATACGCTTCGGATATATGTTGCTCTCCAAAAATCGGCGTATAAATTATTACGCGGTTCAAATATAATACATTATTGACCCTTTTGCAAGTTTTTACCTAATTTTTTGATATTATTTTTCACTTTTTCCTCTACAGACAGATGTTAAGGATATAAAAAATCCTTTATTCATCGCACTTCGCGTTAATTTTCTGCCATTTAATTTTTTTTGAAAAAATTAATGCAGGCATTTCGGAAGAGATAATCTCCCGGAAAAAAAGAGAGCAAAATCAACCTTATGACCATCTCTACACATAAACTGTAAGATTAAAAGAAAACCAAAAAGTTTTCTTGACACATGTGTATGTAAAGAGAGATTTTTTTATGTACATTTGCAACACCATTCAACCAAACATTTTTAATTCTGTATACTAAACTATTTGAGATTGTTCAGACTATACTGTAAACCCCTCTGACCTTTTTTACAAAAAGTTTAGACTACCGAACAAATGTCATTTTCGAGGTCAATCTAAGAGTGTGTTTGAATTTAACATGTTATAGCCGGTTTCTCCACTCTCCGGGCCACTGACGCCACTTCCGGGGAACCTTATCAATCACACAAACAGGAGAGCCTGATTCATAATCCATGAAAAGAATTACAATCAAGGACATTGCCAATGAGCTTTGTCTATCTGTATCTACTGTTTCGCGCGCGCTTGCAAACGACACAAGCATTCGCATGGAAACAAGAAAAAAAGTAGCTGAAACCGCCGACCGTCTCGGCTACAGGCGCAACAATCTCGCGGCCAGTCTAAGAAGCGGCCGGTCAAACAACATAGCCGTCATCATGACTGATATGGCTTCCCATATACAGGCATCGATTCTGAGCGGTATCCAGAATGTATTGCATTCCAAAGGGATGAATATGATTGTATGCAATTCAAACGGAAACCCGGAATGTGAGAGGAGACATCTCGATATGATGGACAACGCCAATGTCGACGGAATGATAATTTCCCCTTGCGACCGCAATGACAACAACAATCTTTTCAGACGGCTGATGGATGAAAAGATGCCTCTCGTGTTCATACACAACCCTCCGTCGGAATCAGATGTTCCAAAAATAATAATACAGACCTACGACAAGGCTTTTGCCATAACAGAACATTTCATTCTTTCCGGCAGAAAAAAAACAATCCTGCTTTCATCTCTCTCCAGCCACAAGGAATTCAACGACATCACTCTCGCTTTCCGCGACGCACACCGCAAGCATGGACTGGAGGTTGATGAGAATGTCATAATCCCGGCTGATTTCAACATCAGTGACGGTGCGGATATCGTGCAGGAGCTGGTGGACCACAACATCTTCTTCGACGGCCTTTTCTGCGCGCACGGCATGTTCGCATTTTCCGCCATGAACCGTCTGAACTCGCTTGGCTACAACATACCGGGCGATGTGGCTGTAGCCGCTGTAATCGGAAGCCAATTGTCGGAATATATGTTTCCTTCGCTCACGAGCGTACAGATCCCTTTGGAGAAAATGGGTGAGGAAGCGGCAGAGATGTTGATGGATATTATTGAGAATCCTGACATCCCGCACAGAGATATCATTCTCGATGCCGAAATCAAATTCCGGGATTCTTTGCCCATGAACTTCTGAACATGGTGGGTTCTGAAACTCTCTTCGGAAGAGAGTTTTATAAGGGAAACACAACCGGCGGAAATTTGGTTCTGATTGCGGAATTGATTGATATTCTCCCGATTTTTTATTAAATTTGTAGTTGAAAGTCCATGCTGTAACATAGCTGACGGAATAAACTCGTTCAGGATGTGAAATTCCTCATTCTTACGGACAAGTCAATCTTTATCCGGCATATGCTGTTACATTGGATCAATGCGGTAAAAAAAGGTGACCCGTCGCTTTGCGGGTCTTTATCCTGTTTTTCAAACACACTCATAAAAAAATGGCTCAAGAAGAAGATATCCAATACGATTCAGAACAGAGAAAAGACTATGGCGCCGACAATATCCAAGTGCTTGAAGGCCTTGAGGCGGTAAGAAAAAGACCTTCAATGTATATTGGCGACACAGGTGTAAGAGGTCTGCATCATCTTGTATATGAGGTGGTGGATAATTCAATCGACGAGGCTCTTGCCGGTTATGCCACCCATATAGAAGTGTCAATTCTTGAGGATAATTCGATAAAAGTAGTTGACAACGGCCGCGGCATTCCCGTGGATATGCACGAGAAAATGCACAAGCCTGCTCTTGAGGTAGTGCTCACAGTGCTTCATGCCGGCGGTAAGTTCGACAAAGGTTCATATAAAGTGTCGGGCGGTCTGCATGGTGTGGGCGTGAGCTGTGTCAACGCGCTTTCCGACTATCTGCGTGCCGAGATCCACCGCGACGGAAAAATCTACATGCAGGAATATGCTTTCGGCAAACCCACCACGCAACTCCAGGTGATCGGCGACACCGACCGCACCGGCACCACCATCATCTTCCACCCCGACGCATCGATCTTCACCGAGACCATCTACGACTATGAGACCCTGGCCAACCGCCTGCGCGACCTGGCTTACCTCAACGCCGGTATTCGCCTGTCGCTCACCGACTATCGTGAACTTGACGAAGAGGGTAAGCCTCGCTCTGAGGTATATTTCTCTGAGGAGGGTCTTAAGGAATTCGTGCAATATATCGACCAAGGGAAGGAATCTCTGATATCTGACATAATACATCTCAACACAGAGAAAAATGGTGTTCCAATTGAGGTGGCGATGACTTATAACACCTCCTTCAATGAGAATATCTTCTCTTACGTAAACAATATCAACACCATAGAGGGTGGCACACACCTCACCGGCTTCCGCAGGGGCCTGACAATGACCCTGAAGAAATATGCCGACGACAACCATCTTCTCGACAAGCTCAAGATAGAGCTTTCAAAAGAGGATTTCCGCGACGGTCTTACCGCCGTGGTGTCGGTAAAGGTGGCCGAGCCCCAGTTTGAAGGCCAGACCAAGACAAAACTTGGCAACAACGAGGTGAGCGGAGTGGTGCAGACTGCTGTGAGCGAGGCTCTCCGCAACTATCTCGAGGAGCATCCCAAGCAGGCACGCGCCATCGTTGACAAGGTGGCTTTGGCAGCCCAGGTGCGTCATGCAGCCCAGAACGCGCGTCTTAAGGTGCAGCGTAAATCTCCCCTTACCGGCGCCGGACTTCCCGGCAAGCTTGCCGATTGCAAGAGCCGTGATGCAAGTCTTTGCGAGTTGTTCCTTGTCGAGGGAGATTCAGCGGGTGGATCGGCTAAAGTGGGCCGTAATCCCAACTATCAGGCCATTCTCCCTCTTAAAGGTAAAATTCTGAATGTGGAGAAAGCAATGGACCACAAGGTGTTCGAGTCGGAGGAGATTGTCAACATGTTCAAGGCACTCGGCGTGACAATCGGCACAGAGGAGGATTCAAAGGCTCCGAACATGGCGAAACTGCGCTACCACAAGATTATAATCATGACCGATGCCGATGTCGATGGCGCACATATCGCGACGCTGCTGATGACATTCTTCTATCGCCGCATGCGGCCGATCATCGACAACGGTTACCTCTACATCGCCACTCCGCCGCTCTACAAGTGCTCCACCAAGGGTAAGAACAAGATGTGGAGTATGCCTGGAATGATCAGCAGGTGCAGCGTTTCATCGACACTCAGTGTGGCGGTGATCCCTCGCGTATGGCGATGACACGCTACAAAGGTCTTGGTGAGATGAGCGCCGACCAGTTGTGGGAGACAACAATGGATCCTGAAAACCGTATGCTCAAGCAGGTTACTCTTACAAATGCCGCTGAAGCCGACCGCACATTCTCTATCCTTATGGGTGAGGAAGTCGGGCCTCGTCGTGAATTTATCGAACGAAACGCTACTTATGCAAATATCGACGCTTAATCAATAGCTTAACCAATAAGTTGATAAGTATATAAAAACAGATGCTCCCGCATGCCTTTATGGTTTGCGGGAGCATCTGTTTTCATCTATGTTGACTATGATTTCTCTTTGCGGGATGGGGTCTTGGTCAATCACCTTCCCGGAAGAGTTTAAGATAACTGTGCGCGATCTTACGGGGTGAAAATTTCATCGTCACGCTTTCCCTCAGCTTTTCCCTGAATGAGTGTCCTTCGGCAAACAATCTGTCGATAGCCCATGCCACACCATCTGCCAATGCTTCGCCGGAAAGCTCCACATCCTCATTAAAGTCGGCTATAAAGCCTGTTTTCATATGATCCACGATATCAGGCTGTCCTCCTCTGCGAAAGCATACCGGAACCGCTCCGAAAGCAAGACCCTCAACCAATGTGCCGGGCAATGTCTCATAGAGCGATGATGAAACCACAACATCCCCACTGCTGTAAATCTCAGGTATTCTCTCTGCGTTGACGCTTCCGAGCCAGTCTACCGGAATTCCGAAACCTAACAACGATTCCTGCTGCTTCGCATTGCCGAAAATCACGAGCTCCGATTTTTTTGCATAGGCAGGATATTTCTTCGCGAAATGATGTGTCATAGACTTCAGACGGGACAACCCTTTCACCGGATCATCAATTCTGGCAGCACCGAATATAATCCGTATCTTATCTTCAGGTTTATCACGCAATTCCCTATGTATATACATCTCTTCGGGAAGGAATGGATTATTTATCACACTCACGCGCTGATCTGAAAGAAGTCCCGACTCAGCGGCTTTTCCGGCAAGCCAGTTGCTCACAGCAACGAAATGTATCCCTTTCCCGGAATAAAGATCCTTCTTTCTCTTCCAGATAAATCGCGAAAGATCTTTATCAGAGCTTCCCATTCCAAGCAGAGGGCAATTGTCACATTCCTTTAGATATCCTACACACTCCCCGGCATGATGACACACTCCTGTCATATTCCACATATCATGCATCACCCAGAACACCTTTTTCCCCATCCGCAGCAGTCGTCCTATCTCTTTGAGCGAAACCATCCCCTGATTTACCCAGCCAAGCACCACTACATCGGCATTTTTCACCACGTCATATTCCGAAAGCGGAAGTCCATCTGTAGCGATATCTACCTGAAAAAGATTTTTCCTTGAATATCCATTTGCCAGGAAGATACGTAAGCGCTCCATCAGGAATGAAAACTTTTCAGCGGCTTTCCGGCGGGTGGTCACCACATATGGGGAATCCGACAGTTTCTCTTCGACAAGCATCGAGGCATCCACCCCTTCGGCCCGCAGAGAGTCCATAAGGCGTTTGCTCACCACAGCTGCCCCTCCTCTGAGATCACTTCTGTTGATGATCACCACTCTCAACGGAGAATTCCCTCTATGTGTCAATTCTCTCAGCGACGCTTCCATTCCTCGAATCTGTATCTTATGCCATCTGAATTTTCAATATACTCCCCACATTGAGTCTCCACCCATTCAGATTCATCTATTTCCGGGAAAAATGTATCGGCATCGGCACATTCATCCTCCACCCTTGTCAAGTAAAGACGTGTTGAATAAGGGAGCAACGACTCATATATCTTTCCTCCGCCGATAACAAATGGCTGCTCATCCGGCGAACAGATTGCCAACGCCTCCTCCGGTGTGCGGGCCACCTCTACATCAGGAGCATGAAAATCGGTATTGCGTGTGATCACGATATTGCGGCGCCCCGGAAGAGCCCCTTTCGGAAGAGATTCAAATGTAAGACGCCCCATAATCACAGGATGTCCCATGGTAAGCTCCTTAAAGCGGGGAAGATCCTTGGGGAGACGCCATATGAGGTTTCCATTGCGTCCTATCGCATTGTCGCGTCCGAGAGCAACTATAATCCATAGCTCACGGTTGCGGTGAGTGTCGCTGTTATAGATGCTGAACGGGCGTATGATCTCCTGACAATTCTCCGACGGATTCTCCGTTCCTGAGGGTAATATTATATTGTTTTCCATACTCTTTGATTCTTTTTATTTTCCGCCATTTTTCATTCCTCCACGAGCTTCAGGATATGATGCTCCGGCTGAAGAAACAATGCCAAATATATACATATAACTCCAATCAATAAAATCAGTATCGTATTTTTTTATAATTTTGCAGTTGATGAGGCGGTTTTTAAGCTGTTTCATCATCCTGTTTCATCAAAGCATGACAGGCAATTACTAATTTCTAAAGAATTACCACCTCAAAGATGGACTATTCTATTATTGACTTTATCAGCCTGCTCGGCGCCGTCTGTCTCTTCCTATACGGAATGAAAGTGATGAGCGAGGGTCTGCAGAAAGTGGCCGGCGACCGCCTTCGCAACATCCTCGGGATAATGACCAAAAACCGCGTCACAGGCGTCCTGACCGGCATTATCATCACCGCCCTTATCCAGAGTTCCAGTGCCTCTACCGTCATGGTGGTCAGCTTCGTAAACGCCGGATTGATGAGCCTCAACCAGGCAATGGCTGTGATATTCGGCGCGAATGTCGGCACAACTGTCACCACATGGATCATATCCGCCTTCTCCTTTGAAGTAAACATCTCCGACTACAGCATAGTGCTGCTCGCTCTGGCTGTGCCTATGCTCTTTATGAAGAAAAGCACATATAAGTCGCTGGGCGAATTTATAATCGGATTCTGCTTCCTCTTCATGGGCCTCGACCTGATCAGCAAGTATGTGCCTAACCTTCAGGAAAATCCGGAGATGCTTGCCTTCCTCGGCAATTATGTGAATCTCGGCATCGGCTCAGTGATTATTTTCTTCGCGGTAGGCATTATCCTTACAATGACTGTGCAGAGTTCGGCCGCCACGTTCGCTATCACGCTGATTATGTGCTCGCAGGGCTGGATATCGTTCCTGCTCGGCTGCGCCATAATCTTAGGCGGAAACATCGGTACGACCATCACGCCGGTGCTGGCCTCACTCAGCGGTAACTTGGCGGCCAAGCGGACAGCGATGGGCCATGTGCTCTTCAACGTGATAGGCTCGCTGATCGTGCTCGCAATTTTCCATCCTTTCACAAATCTTGTGGCCGACATCACCGAACTTTGCATCGGCACAAATCCCCTCGACATTTCAGCTGCAAGAGAAGCCGGAATGGCTGATTCCACTCTTCTGGATCCGGCCGGTGGACTCACATCCAAGGCACAGAGCGCCATAGCGTTCGGCCTTGCAATGTTCCCCACAGTCTTCAACGCATGCAACCTTCTTGTCATGATATGGTTCACCGAGCTTTACGTGAAGGTGGTGTGCTGGATAATGCCTGCCCGCCATAAGGACGAGGAGGAGGAGTTCTCGCTCAAATTCATCGGCCGTGGAATGCTTACCGCTTCTGAGCTCAATATCACCCAGGCTCAGAAAGAGATCTATGTCTATGGAGAGAGAGTGAAGAGAATGCTCGACATGGCAAAGGATATCATACATCTCCATGAAAAGGACGACAAGTTTATCCATACATATACACGTCTGGAGAAATATGAGGCTATTTCCGACCGTATGGAGATTGAAATCGGAAACTTCTTGAATCACGTGGCTGAAGGTCGCTTGAGTCCGGAAGGTAAGATGAGAATCGCGGGTATGCTGAGAGTGATCAGTGAGATTGAATCCATAGCCGACAGCTGTTTCAATCTTGCCAAGACCATCAAGCGTAAAAACGAGAATCATGTGGAATTCAGCGATGGGGTGATCAGCGAGATCGACCACATGTTTGAGCTTGTTTCCGATGCCATGGACAATATGCTCAATCTTCTCAAGGAGATGGAAACTCCGGAAGATTCAAAAATCATCGCTGCCTACAACAAGGAACGCGAAATCAACAATCTCCGGAATTCCCTCAGGGATGGCAATATATATAATATCAACAACAAGCTCTACGGCTATCAGCAGGGTATTTTCTTCATGGACCTTATCGGGGAAGCTGAAAAACTTGGTGACTACATGCTTAATGTCGTAGAGGGTGTGAAACATCAGTTCAAGCCTTCCGAGGAGAAATTATGATCTCGGAAACAATCTCTTTTCCAACTTTTTAAAAGATATTCATGAACCAGCATAATTATTGTGTGATAATGTGTGGCGGTGTAGGATCAAGATTCTGGCCTTTCAGCCGCACTTCCATGCCAAAGCAATTCATCGACTTCTTCGGCACAGGCGAAAGTCTGCTTCAGCTTACTGTCAACAGGATTCTCCCGATAATTCCTCCTGAAAGAATCGTAATCCTTACAAATGAGGCATATGCGGGAATAGTAGAGCAACAATTGCCGCAGATAAAGCCTGAAAATATTCTCTGCGAACCAGCTCGCCGAAACACAGCGCCCTGTGTCTGCTGGGCGGCGCATCATATCTTCGCAATGGATCCTGAGGCAGTGATCATTACTCTTCCCTCCGATCATCTGGTGCTTAAGGAGGAGGCGTTCAGAAATGCCGTCGAGGAGGGTATGGATTTCGCAGCCGGAGGAAACAGACTGCTTACACTCGGCCTTAAACCCACATCTCCCCACACAGGATATGGCTACATCCAGAAGGGTGCGGCTGTTGAAAAAACCGACAACATCCTTAAAGTGAAGTCGTTTACAGAGAAGCCAAATCATGAAATGGCTGAGTTTTTCCTCCAGAGCGGTGAATTTTTCTGGAATTCAGGCATATTTATCTGGAGTGCGAAATCCATTCTTGACGCTTTTTCGAAATATGCTCCTGAACTGGCCACTCTTTTCAATTCCGGAAACGATGTTTACGCCACTCCGGCAGAAACAGATTTCATAAAGGCTGCCTTCCCTAACGCTCTCAATATCTCTATCGACTATGCAATCATGGAGAAAGCCGACAATGTCTATGTTGAAACCGTAGATCTCGGTTGGAGCGATCTCGGCAGCTGGAAGGCTCTTTACGACCTCTCTCCGAAAAATGAAGAGCGCAATGTGACGCAGAATTGCAAGGTAATAGCTTCCGATTGTGAGGATTCAATCTTTGCAGTGTCGGGCGACAAGATTATCGTAGCCTCCGGACTCAAGAATTATATCGTAGCCGACACTCCCAATGCTCTTCTTATCTATCCTATGGAGGATGAGCAGAAAATCAGACATATTGTAAATGATGTGAAGACAAGGTATGGGGAGGATTTCATATAAAAATCCTCCACACTCTCCTGACTACTGTGCATCATGATATTCAAACACACTCTTATCATCCAATGTCTTATTTAAACAAAACACTCTCTTTCATCATTCTGCTGCTCTCATGCACGCTGATGATGCCGCTTTTTCAGAGCTGCGCCTCCTCGGAGTGTTCAATTGAATTTGAACTCCCGGAAACGGTAAATTCCAACTACCGTATCTTATATTACGCCTCCGACAAGAGCAAGGGTGCGATGCTTGAGTTTATGATCCCGGTGGAAAATGGTAAATTCTCCATGAAGATTCCTGTGAGGAATCCCTCAATCATTTATCTTTTCCGTGGATCGGCAAATCCGGAACTCGCTTTTTATGCCGAGGGGGGTGATAAAATCAAGATAACAGGTGATAGTCCCGACCCGGCCTCATGGAAGATTTCGGGTAATGACATTGTTGAGGAATGGAGCCTGTGGAGAGAGCAGAACCGTGATATTATCGCTTCACGTGATGCCAAACGGTTGAATGAGACGGTAAGGAAATTTGTAGAGGGGAACCGTGACAATCCCTTGTCGACAATCCTTCTCCTCACCTATTTCTCCCGCTATGACGACAATCCTCTTTTTGAGAAACTTTGGAATTCTCTCAAGGATGATGCCCTTAACACAGATATTCTCGACCTGATTCCGCGGAATGATATTTTTTCAGGCGCGCCCCAAAAGGATGCTATTCCGCAATATATAGCCCTCACCACTTATGGCAACGGGCTCGATTCCATAAAATTGTCGTCAAAAGCCTCAATTCTGGCTTTCAGATCAGGCGAACCCGAAAGCCGCGACTCGGCTGTGAAGATGCTCCGCCGTCTGTCGCGTGAATTTGCCGATTCCGCATCGCGCAATATTGTGGATATTTCCTTTGAATCCGATTCCTCTTCATGGCGCCACGCTATCATGCAGGATTCTGTTTCAAAAATAGTACACGCCTGGATGCCGTTAGGAGTCAACGACAATGTGGCTGTATCGTTGGCTGTGGTATCCGACCCTTTCTACATCGTAATCGATAAAAAAGGGAAAAGTATCTACCGTGGCGACTCCCATGTGAAAGCATCGGAGGCTTTCCGCAAAATCAACGGAAAGTAGGAGAGCCGCAACCTGCCGATGCCATCTATGAGAACCCACTGTTCGCATTGTTTTTTTATATCTGAGACTCTATCACCGTGCTATCTAAGTTATACTCAGCATCCACTCTTGGCATAGAAGCGTTCCCGATCACTGTGGAAACGGAAGTTGACAAGGGTGCAGTTTTCTCAATTGTCGGAATGGTCGACACTGCTGTAAGGGAGAGCCATGAAAGAATGGTGGCCGCCGTAAAACACTCCGGTCTTAATTTTCCCCATTACCGCACTGTCATAAATCTTGCGCCGGCCGACATCAAGAAAGAGGGAGCTTCTTTCGATCTCCCGATGGCTATCGGTGTGCTTTCAGCTGCAAAATTGATTGAGGCTCCTGACCTGCAGCAGACAATGATTGTGGGGGAATTGTCGCTTGACGGTTCCGTGCTTCCCGTGAGGGGAGCCCTCCCGATTGCTATAAAGGCTCGTGAAATGGGACTCAAACGGCTTATCGTTCCTGAGGCTAATGCTACAGAGGCGGCGGTGGTGAATAATCTCGATGTGTATGGCGTAGGCTCGCTTAGGGAAGCTATCGAGATTCTTTCGGGAAATTCAAACATCTCCCCTACACAAATCGATACAAGAGCTCTTTTTGCCGCAGATGCCGGCCGCTTTGATTTCGATTTTGCAGAGGTAAAGGGGCAGGATGTTGTGAAACGTGCTTTCGAGGTGGCTTGCGCGGGTGGCCACAATATCATAATGATCGGGCCTCCGGGAGCGGGTAAATCAATGATGGCGAAGCGTATCCCCTCTATCCTTCCCCCTTTGAGCATGGGGGAGGCTCTTGAAACCACAAAGATCCATTCCGTAGCAGGACGTCTGCGCAGGGGCGACATGCTTATGACCCGACGTCCTTTCCGCACACCTCACCATACCGTTTCGCCGGTGGCTCTCGTAGGAGGGGGCACAAATCCTATGCCCGGTGAAATTTCCCTTGCTCATAACGGTGTGCTTTTCCTGGATGAATTCCCTGAATTTCCGAGAACAGTGCTTGAGGTGCTCCGCCAACCGATTGAGGACCGCGTGGTGACTGTTTCCAGAGCTAAATATACGGTTGAATATCCGGCTTCGTTCATGCTCGTGGCTTCAATGAATCCCTGTCCATGCGGTTATTATGGCCATCCTACACGTCCCTGCACATGTAAGCCGGGACAAGTGTCGAAGTATATGGGTCGCATATCAGGTCCGTTGCTCGACCGCATTGATATCCAGATTGAGATTGAGCCTGTCTCTTTCGACGACATGGCCTCCACCGAAGCTGCCGAATCAAGCGCGGAGATTCGTAAAAGAGTGATTGAGGCGCGTAAGATACAGTCTTACCGCTTTAAAGACCTTAAAGGAATATATTGCAACGCTCAGATGAATTCCTCCATGATACGCGCCTTCGCATGGCCCGACAGCGAAGGTCTCGCCAAACTGAAGGAACGTATGGAGAAACTCAACATGAGCGCAAGGGCTTTCGACAGGATTCTAAGGGTGGCACGCACTATCGCCGACCTTGACGCGTCGGAGAATGTGGAGTCGCGCCATATTGCCGAAGCTATCTCCTACCGTAATCTCGACCGCACATCCAGCTTCCTCATATAGAAGTAAAGAATTTCCCCGCTCATCATTTTATTCCTGCACATCATTTAAAAGAATAATCCTGCTGTTCTTTTCCTGTGATCTATTTTTGTCATGAACTCAATTTTTGGAGAAGAAGATGATGATTGATAAAAAGGAAAGATTCAGGAAAGATCACTATTTGCTTGACGCTGCACGCAATTGCTGGGAAAGCTGGGGACGTTTCCGCGAAGGGAGACGTCGCAACAAACGATACACTTACGGCGACCAATGGAGCGATATCATTGAGGTTGACGGAGAGAGGATGACTGAGGAGAACTATATCCGGAGTCAGGGTAATATTCCTTTGAAAAATAATCTGATAAGACGCCTTGTCAGGAATGTGCTCGGTGTGTTCAGAGACCAATGGGAGATCCCCTCATGGCCTCTTCATTGTGATGATGCCAATGAAAAAAAGAGATGCTCCGACTGGCTGAGGAATGTCTGCGAGAGCAATATGTTAGAAGAGCTTTTCGCGAGATCGCTTGAGGAGTTTCTCATTTCCGGGCTGGCAGTGCATCGTATTCAGGAGAATCCCGACGGCAGTGTGAGAAACGACATCGTGCAGCCCGACCGCTTTTTTCTGGACCCGGCTCTTCTTGATGTGCGTGGATTTGATGCCTCTGTCGTTGGAGAAATCCACGACATCAGCTTTTCCGACCTTTGCCGTATATTTGCCCTCGACACCGGGGATTGCGCGATTTTAGGCACCTTATATGGCCTTACAGGAGGATATGGCGGGAATGGCGCGGAGATTGACTTCGGATTTCCTCATGGGAAGGTTTCCGATTTCCTTGTTCCGGCTGTAACCGGGCGTTGCAGGGTGATTGAGATATGGAGGAGGGAAAATGTGGAACGATATATCTGCCACGATCCTCTTGAGGGAACAATTTTCAAAATTGAAGGCTCCGACCTCAATGCCATTATCAATGCTGAAAACCGACGCCGCAAATCAGAGAATATCCCTGACAATAAGATGATCCGCACTTTCTGGAAAATGGAGGAGGTGTGGCGTTTCTATTTCTTGGCTCCCGACGGGAGTGTGCTTTCGGAAGGGACAGCTCCCGGCAATTCAGGAATACATCCTTATATATTCAAGGCTTACCCGTTCATTGACGGGGAGATTCATTCTTTCGTCAGCGATATCATTGACCAGCAGCGATATGCCAACCGTCTGATAACGCTCTACGACTGGGTGATGCGTGCTTCGGCCAAAGGTGTGCTCCTTTTCCCACAGGAATCGCTTCCGGCCGGGGTAGACATTGATGAGATTTCCAACGAATGGAGCCGGTTTAACGGTGTGATTCTCTTCAAGGCGAATGAGGATGTTCCGTTGCCTCAGCAGGTGACGGGCAATACATCCAACATCGGCATCACAGAGCTGCTCAACATACAGCTGAAGATGCTGGAGGATATTTCAGGGGTGAATGGTGCTTTGCAAGGAAATGTATCGAGCAATTCAATGAGCGGCAAGCTTTTTGACAAGCAGACACAAAACGCCCTGACTGCATTATCCGACATCATCAAGACATACGGCACATTTGTGGATTCCGCTATCAGGAGGATAGCGGAAGTGAAATCAGCCGACAATCCCTTCTGAAATAAAGTCTTCCATAATCAGAATCCGCGTCAACGTCAGTATGCACGTTAACGCGGATTTAAATTTATTTCATCCTGTTATTTCTTTGCGGCTGTTTTTTTGACAGCGCTCTTTTTTGCTGCCGTTGTTTTTGTGGTGGCCGTTTTTTTCGTCGTTGCAGTCTTTGCCTCGGATGTTTTCTTTGCCACAGTTTTCTTAGGCTTCTCCACCATCAGAGCTTTCACCTCTTCCACTGTGAGCGAGGCCGGATCGGTTCCCTTCGGAATCTTGAAATTCGACCCTTTCTTCGCTCCCTCCGGCTTATAGGATATATATGGGCCGAAACGTCCGTTAAGAATCTCCACTCCGGGCAATTCATCAAATGATTTTATAAAACGGTTTGCTTCCGCCTGACGTTTCGCCTCAATAAGTTCGACAGCCTCATCAAATGTAATGGACATCGGCGATTTATCCTTGGGAATGGATACAAACACTTTGTCGTGCTGCACATATGGCCCGAAACGGCCCACAGCCACTTTCACCGGCTTATCCTCATATTCACCCAATATTCTGGGCAATTCAAACAATTTAAGTGCCTCTTCAAGTGTGATCGCATTTATGCTCTGTCCTGGCTGAAGGCTTGCAAACTGGGGTTTCTCCTCATCCGACGACTCCCCTATCTGCGCCACAGGACCAAAACGTCCTATCTTGACAGAAACCGGGCGTCCGCTCTTTGGATCTGTGCCAAGCACACGCTCTCCTACCTTGTGTTCCATCCTCATCGACTTGATTTCCTCTATCGACGGATGAAATTGATCGTAGAATGTGGATATTTCATCTTTCCAAGGGGTTTTGCCCTCGGCTATATCATCAAATTTCGCCTCTACACGCGCTGTGAAATTGTAATCCAGAATATCGGGGAAAAATTCTGTGAGGAATTCATTTACCACTCGCCCTACATCTGTAGGGATAAGACGTCCCTTCTCGCTTCCGGTGTTCTCCACAAGTGTGTTTCGCTCAATGCTCTCCTCTCCACGGAGAATCAACATATCGTAATTTCTCGGCACACCCTCCTTCTCCCCTTTACGGATGTAATCACGCTGCTGAATCGTGGAAATGGTAGGCGCATATGTGGAAGGACGGCCTATGCCGAGATCCTCCATTTTCTTCACAAGAGAAGCCTCCGAATATCTTGCCGGAGCCTGTGTGAAACGCTCTGTGGCTGTCACTTCGGCGCATTTCAGCATCTCCCCCTCCTTCAGCTCCGGAAGTATACTCATTTTATTGGAGCCGCCATCCTGATAAGCTTTCAGGAATCCTTCAAACTTCACCACTTCCCCTTCGGCACGGAACACTCCGTCGACACCGTCAGCAATTATGTCGGCCGTAGTTTTCTCAAGCTGACAGTCGGCCATCTGGCTGGCAAGTGTGCGCTTGCGTATCAGATCGTAGAGACGTTTCTCCTGCTCTGTTCCGGATACGGTAACATTAGAGATATATGTAGGGCGGATTGCCTCATGCGCTTCCTGCGCCCCTTTTGAGGATGTATGATAATGACGCTGATGCAGATATTCCTCTCCGTAATGCTCCGTGATCTGGGCTGATATATCCTTAAGGGCAAGCTCGGAAAGATTTACGGAGTCGGTACGCATATATGTGATGGCTCCCGCCTCATAAAGCGACTGGGCGATTCGCATTGTGTTTGACACCGAATATCCCAATCTGCGACCTGCTTCCTGCTGAAGAGTTGATGTTGTGAATGGAGGCAACGGGGAACGTTTGAGTGGTTTTACAGCCACTTCCTTCACCATATAACCGCTCCCATTACCCTGCTTTTTATTTACATTCCGGCATGATTCGAGCAGAGAAAGAGCGGATTTCTCATCAGCGACACGCTTTGTAAGCTCTGTCTTTATAATTTCGCCATCCCCTTTCTCAAACATTGCGTTGACACGGAAGAATGATTCGGGCATGAAAGCTTCAATCTCCTTCTCTCGCTCACATATGAGTCGTACGGCCACACTCTGCACCCTTCCGGCAGAGAGCGATGGCTTTATCTTCTGCCATAACACCGGACTCAGCTCAAACCCTACTATACGGTCGAGCACCCGTCGCGCCTGCTGCGCGTTGACACGGTCAAGATCTATCTGACGTGGATTCTCGATAGCATGAAGAATAGCCGGCTTTGTGATTTCATGAAACACAATGCGGCGTGTGTTTTCCGGCTTTAGTCCTAACACCTCATAGAGATGCCAGGCTATCGCTTCCCCTTCACGGTCTTCATCGGAAGCGAGCCACACCATCTCCGCTTTATCCGCTTCTGCCTTGAGTTGCTTAACAAGGTCGCGCTTATCGGGAGAAATCTCATATACGGGCGCAAAATCATTCTCAATTTCCAGACTCATACCTTTCTTTTTGAGATCGCGGATATGGCCGAAACTTGACATCACTTTATAATCCTTGCCTAAAAACTTCTCAATTGTTTTAGCTTTGGCCGGAGACTCTACTATTACAAGATTCTTCATCTGCTATTTTTTCTTCCTTACCGAATATTAAAAGAGTTCGTTCTTCTTATTTAACAAACCCACGGTGTTATTGTCCGCAAATTTAATAATTTTTTTTAAGTCCTTTCCTCTTCCTGACATCGACGGCCAGCTGCGGGAAGAAAAAAGAATAATGGAAAGCGGAGAGAAACTCTTATCAAGGTTTCTCTCCGCTCTCTTAATATGCTCGGAAAAATCAGTTGTGATTATTCCTTATATTTCTTAAGGATGATGGCTGCATTGTGTCCGCCAAAACCGAATGTGTTTGACAACACTGCATTGATATCCTTTTTCTGAGCTTTGTTGAATGTGAAGTCCATATCATAGTCAACCTCAGGATCATTGTCTCCATCAACATGGTTGATTGTAGGAGGAATAATTCCATCGTTGATTGCCTTGACGCTCAAAAGAGCTTCCAACGCACCGGCTGCTCCGAGAAGGTGACCGGTCATTGATTTTGTTGAACTCAGATTCATCTTATATGCATGCTCGCCAAATACTTTCTTGATAGCTTTGGCCTCGCTTATGTCGCCTACAGGTGTAGATGTGCCGTGGAGGTTGATATAATCGATATCCTCAGGCTTCATACCGGCATCCTTGAGAGCGTTCTCCATCACGAGAACAGCACCCAGACCCTCGGGATGGGTGGCTGTGATGTGATAAGCGTCGGCGCTCATACCGGCACCGGCAACTTCGGCATAAATCTTGGCGCCACGGGCTTTTGCATGCTCGAGTTCCTCAAGCACGATAGCTGCGGCACCCTCGCCGATCACGAAGCCGTCGCGGCTTCCGCTGAAGGGACGCGATGCTGTCTTGGGATCGTCATTGCGGGTAGAAAGGGCTTTCATTGAATTGAAACCACCTACGCCTGCGGGGAACACCGCTGCTTCGGCGCCACCGGCGACGATGGCGTCGGCATATCCGAGACGGATATAGTTGAAAGCGTCGATCAATGCATTGTTGGAAGAGGCGCATGCGGAAACAGTGGCAAAGTTGGGGCCGCGGAACTCATGGTCAATTGAGATATGACCGGCTGCGATGTCGGCAATCATCTTGGGGATGAAGAACGGGTTGTACTTCGGACCCTGCTCAGCACCGTGGATTGCGTAGTATCCGGCTTCCTCCTCGAAAGTGTGGAGACCACCGATACCGGCGGCGAAGATAACGCCCACACGGTTCTTGTTTATACCCTCGTTTTCAAGACCTGCGTCGTTGATTGCCTCGTCGGCTGCCACAAGCGCGTACATCGCATATAAATCCAATGTGCGTGCTTTCTTGCGGTCAAAATGGTCGGCGGGATTGAAATCCTTCACCTCGCATGCGAACTGTGTCTTGAATTTGGAAGCGTCGAAATGTGTGATCGGTCCGGCTCCGCTGACTCCCTCCACGGCATTTTTCCATGTAGTCTCGACATCATTGCCGAGGGGAGTGAGGGCGCCGAGTCCTGTCACTACAACTCTTTTTAATTCCATATGTATATCGGAAGACTTTGTTCCAGAACACCTCCCAAAACCCTTGTTTTGAATGGGTTTATTTGAAGAACACACGCCTGTTCCGGAGCTGTGCGCTACCGGAACCGGCGGTGATTATTCTGGATACCCGCTGTAACGGGTGTCGGTTTTTACTGCTTGTGTGATTCAATGTAGCTGATGGCGTCACCTACGGTTGTGATCTTCTCTGCCTCAGCATCCGGAATCTGAATGTCGAATTCTTTCTCGAATTCCATAATCAGCTCTACTGTATCAAGAGAGTCTGCACCAAGATCCTTAGTGAATTCAGCTGCGGGTGTTACCTCGTTCTCATCTACTGTCAACTTATCTACGATGATCGCTTTTACTCTCTGTTCAATATCTGACATAACTATCAAATTTTAGTTGTTAATAATTTTTCTATTTTTCAGATTGCAAAGTAAATGATTTTTTTTTAGTTACGGAAATTTTTCTTTAAAAATATGCACAGTTCTCTTTTTCTTGTGCATTTTCTCCCTCTTTTCATC